>Ga0308157_10000516_pt1 | contig 124861 bp, 110 predicted proteins | sample PhyBR1_FD_201035 | JGI IMG/M metagenome (GOLD analysis project Ga0308157, IMG submission 201035) | Phyllosphere microbial communities from UC Gill Tract Community Farm, Albany, California, United States - DLSLB.R1 | ecosystem: Host-associated > Plants > Phyllosphere > Unclassified | place... | reverse complement strand
TCGAAGTATTCAACAATGAGCTCGGGAAGTATGAGTTTTAGTAGTTCTATATAATTTTCCAAAGGGTACTTTTTTTTGTGCTAAGTTACTATTTATCCAATTCCTCCCCAACTTTTAGGATTGATCCAAATTAATGCGATTAACCTTTTTTTTCATTAAAATCCTGATTAAATTTATTATCCATAATTAATGTTATTAATAATCTTTTTTCATAAATTTGGATACAGTTATCAATACTTATGACAAAGAATATTAGAATTCATCTTGCAGATGATCACCAAATAATTATCCACGGAATTCAAACCTTACTTAATACTGTTCCTAATTTTCAAGTTGTTGGGTTTTCACTCAATGGAACTACGGTTTTTGAAGATGTAATCACTAACAAAGCCGATGTTCTCGTACTAGACATTAGCATGCCGGAAAAAGATGGAATTGAAGTTGTCAAGGAATTTAGGCAAAAAGGATTTCCGTGCAAGGTCATAATACTATCCAGTTATGATGATTTAAAATTAATTAAGGAAATCATGGACATGGGAGTAACGGGTTATTTAACGAAACAATGTGCCGGTGACAGCATTATTGAAGCCGTTCAAGCTGTTGCTAATGGTGAAGAATATTTTTGCGAAACAATAAGAGAAAAAATATTTAGCCATGCCACTAAAAACAATCCAAAACTCAATACTTACAAACCAAATGTAAATCCATTATTAACAGAACGCGAAATTGAAATTATTATTTTAATTGCTCTTGAATATAGTGGCAAGGAAATAAGTGAACAGCTTTTTATCAGTACCAATACTGTAGAAACACATCGAAAAAATATCATGAAAAAGCTAAAAGCCAAAAACACTATTGGCATTGTCAAATATGCCATGAACAATCATTTAATCATATCTTAAACTAAACAAAGCATTGCAATTCTTTTGTTTATTGATTTAATAAATATGCTTCAAATCAGGTCTCGACTATTAATTTCATTACTAATTCTAATCAATTTTAGTCAAACCTTACATGCACAAAAAAAATTACTTTCCAATACACAAATAACGGTTTTATTAAAAGATGCCCGAATTAATAGAATAAATGGTTTTTATGAAGAATCCCTATTAAAATCCAGAGTTGCACTGGAACAGTCCATCAAAAACAAAAACAATGACTTAATTGCCAATTCCTATCTAATAATAGCATCCAATTTTGACGAGCTGACAGAACCATTAAAAGCTTTACATTATTACAATCTCGGTTTGTATTACATTAATAAAACCAGCAACTATACTTTAAAAAAGCAGTTTTACAATAATTTGGGAAACATCTATTGCTTTGACAAAAAACAATATGACAAAGGAATTTATTACTATAAAAAATCACTGCAGCAAAGTCAAAAAATACTTGACCAAAAACAAACATTTCTCACTAAACTAAATATCACTTGGGCTTATTTTGACATTGGAAAATTTCAAGAGGGACTTCCATATTTACAGTACATCAATAAATACAATCCTATTTTTGGAAGCGAAACTTCAATTGTTGCTTTATACATGCTCAATGGCATGTATTATAATTCTACAAACGAAAATGAAAAAGCAGATGGCTGTTTTCAAAAAGCGATAGAATTTGGAACTAAAGGAAATGAAAAATCGGACTTATCCTTCGCTCATCTGGAATATTCTAAATTTTTAAACAAAATTAACGAACCCCAAAAAGCATATAACAACCTTTGTGCCTACAATAAAATCAATGATGAACTTAATATTGAAGAAAAATTAAACAAAGCCAACATTGTAGGCATTAATCTCGAAATCGACCATTACAAAAGAGAAATTGACAAGATAGAGACCAACTATAAAAACAAGGAAGGCATATTAATTGAAGAGCAGTCGAAAAATAAAAAAATTGTAATAATTGTGCTTTTTATTTTAATCTGCAGTATTATTTCTTTCTATTACTTTTTTCAAAACATCCATTTGAAACAAAAAAACAAACTCAAGGATGTACAGAGCAAAATTCAAGAAAACATTATCAATGCCTCGATAGACGGACAGGAATTTGAGCGAAAAAAGATTTCCACATTTTTACACGACAATATAAGTGCTTTGCTTTCCTCGGCAGGGTTACATCTTAACGTTTTTACCTCACAACAAAAAACACAACCCGAAGAAATTAGTAAAACCAAGAAAATATTAGAAGAAGCACATAAACAAATCCGCAACTTATCACATGAATTGATGCCCTCATTATTAGTTCGATTTGGCCTTTTATTTTCATTGGAAGATTTATGTGAAAAAACATCCAATTCCAGAATTAAAATTGCTTTCCATTCACCGATTAAAATTAAAAAAAGATACAACAAGGATTTCGAAATGAAATTGTATTTTATTATCGCAGAATTAATCAACAACATCATAAAACACAGTAACGCGAACCATGCTTCCATCATTGTTGAAGAAACAACTTCATCCTTAATTATCCACGTTACAGATGACGGTGCAGGCTTTAAAAACAATCAATTTGAAACTTACGAAGGTTTTGGAATCAACCAAATTCGAGCTAGAATAAACAACATGAAAGGGGAATTCATTATTAATTCAGCACCAAATAGAGGAACAACAATTTACCTAAAAGTCCCGATTATCCATGAAGATTAGATCTTCTTGTCTATTTCGATAATTTCCAATTCCTTAATGGCATCACCATCAATTACAAAACGAAGCATTGTTCTTACTTGATGAAAACCGCTTTTCCCCGCTGCACCAGGATTCATATGCAATAAGTTATTTTTTTTATCGAAAATCACTTTTAGGATATGAGAATGACCGCAAATAAAAAGTTTTGGCGGATTTGCAGCCATTTCTTCTTTCAAGGCAGGATTGTATTTGCCTGGATATCCCCCAATATGTGTAATCCACACATCTACACCTTCACAAAAAAAACGATTATGCAAAGGAAATTCCAAACGTGCCTTGGCATCATCAATATTACCATATACACAACGCAAAGGTTTTAATGCTTTTATAGTATCCGTTACCACCAAATCTCCGATATCACCAGCATGCCATACTTCATCGGCCTGATTTACATATTTTAAAATTGTATCATCAATATGGCTATGTGTATCAGAAAGTAGAAGAATTTTTTTCATTTTGTTATTTCAAGAAGTAACTAAGAACATGGAAAACCAGTTTCATGCTCTATTTTTTTTTACATGTGTCAAAGTTATAATTTAAGATTAAAGATTAACATTTTTAGATTTAGTAATTTTAAAAAAGAGCAGTAACAAACATAAATTTAATTTTATACTGATTCACATTCTTTATTGTGTATATTTGTTTTTATAAATGTATTATCAACACTTAATACCATAAAGCATGTATTTTTTACCAATGAAAACGAATTTAAAAAAAATAGTTGCAAAAAATAAAAAATCATATTGCTTCATTATAGCACTATTAATTAGCTACTCTTCGACAGCTCAGATGCAAGAATTTAAATTGCAGGAGGTACGATTAACTACCGGACCTTTCAAAAAAGCTCAAGAAGTTGACCTTAAATACATCTTGGATCTAAATCCAGACAGGCTCTTAGCTCCCTATTTAATAGCGGCTGGTCTCCCAACTAAAGCAGACCGATATGGAAACTGGGAAAACATAGGTCTTGATGGACATATAGGTGGTCATTATTTATCGGCTTTATCGATGATGTATGCTTCTACAGGAAATAAGGAAGTAAAAACCCGTTTAGATTATATGCTTTCCGAATTGGCTCGTTGTCAAAATAAAGATGGTAATGGTTATGTTGGCGGTATTCCGCAAGGAAAAGTTTTTTGGGATCGAATTCACAAGGGAGATATAGACGGAAGTGGTTTTGGATTAAACAATACTTGGGTACCTATCTATAATATCCATAAGCTTTTTGCAGGTCTAATTGATGCTTATAATTATACTGGCAATGAAAAGGCAAAAGAGATTGTAATAAAATTAGGCGATTGGTTTATTGAATTAATTCGTCCTCTCTCTAATGAGCAAATTCAAAAAATATTAAATACCGAACATGGTGGTATAAATGAGTCATTTGCAGATTTATATATCATGACAAAAGACAAAAAATATCTTGAAACTGCTGAAAAAATTTCGCAAAAAAACTTTCTTAATCCTTTAATTAAAAAAGAAGACAAACTAACAGGACTACATGCCAACACACAAATACCCAAGGTTATTGGCTTTGAAAAAATCGCAACATTATCAGGTAACAAAGAATGGTCTGATGCGGCACAGTTCTTTTGGAAAAATGTTACGGAAAAAAGAAGTGTAGCTTTTGGTGGAAATAGTGTAGCAGAACATTTCAACCCTACAGATAATTTTAGCGGGATGCTAAAATCAAATCAAGGTCCAGAAACTTGCAACTCTTATAATATGGAACGTTTAAGCAAAGCTCTGTTTTTGGATAAAAATGATGTAAGTTATCTTGATTTTTATGAACGTACGCTTTACAATCATATTCTTTCTAGCCAAGATCCTGACAAAGGAGGTTTTGTCTACTTCACTCCTATTCGACCTAATCATTACCGCGTATATTCGCAACCAGAGACTAGTATGTGGTGCTGCGTGGGTACAGGATTAGAAAATCATTCTAAATATGGAGAATTAATTTATAGTCATTCGGATAATGACATTTTTGTAAATCTATTTATTCCTTCAACTTTAAACTGGAAAGAAAAAGGAATTGAATTGGAACAAACAACTCAATTTCCGTATAAAAACAACACAGAGTTACTTTTAAAACTTAAAAAATCCAAAACATTTACCTTAAATATTCGTTATCCAAAATGGGCCGAAAACTTTGAAATTTTAATCAATGGAAAAGTACAAAAAACAGATAGTAAACCATCTCATTATGTCAGTCTTACAAAAAAATGGGAATCGGGAGACAAAATAACCATTCAATTTAAGACTTCAACACATTTAGAAAATTTACCTGATGGTTCTAATTGGGTAGCATTCGTCAATGGTCCTATTGTATTAGCAGCCAAAACTTCAACTGACGATTTAGACGGATTATTTGCCGATGACAGCCGAATGGGACATGTTGCTAAAGGGAAATACATTCCATTGGATAAAGCCCATGCCTTAGTCGGAGAAAAAGAAAGTTATATTTCAAGACTTAAAGATTTAGGTAATATGCATTTTAGTTTAGATTCATTAGAACTAAAGCCTTTTTTTGAAATACACGATGCTCGCTATCAAATGTATTTTCAAACCTATTCAAAAGAAAATTACAAAGAAAAACAAGCTTTATTAAAACAACAAGAAATAGATGCTATAGCTGTTGAAGCCAAAACTGTAGATAAAATAAATTGTGGAGAACAACAACCAGAAGTAGATCATCTTTACAAAGGAGAAAAAAGTGATTCCGGTTATGATGACGCCAAGTTTTGGAGAGATACACGTTCTTATATTTCTTATCAAATGGTAAACAAAAAATTAGAAGGCAAAGTTCTTGAAATTATTTTTTTAGGTGATTTTAAAGTTGATAATCTAGCTGTTTTGATTAATGACAAAGCTGTCGAAATTATTTCAAAAAACGATAAATCAATTCAATTCAAAGTAGAACCTATTGAATTAGTTAATTTAAAAATCAAATCGAAAGATGGTAGTCGAACATCTAAAATCAATCAAATAAGAATTTTAAAATAAAAAAGAGAGCATAACAAACGGAGTCCACAGAACTTCTTCAAAAAATTAACATCGCAAACTAATCTAACATAAAACTCAACAATCGAATAGAGTCCATTTTATAAATAATCAAAAAAGTCAATTCAAAACTTTGTAAATTTGCCGATATTAATTCTTTCACTGAACACTCTTCGGCATATTAGCTGAATACTGATCTCTGAATACTGATCACTTGCTTTGAGGTATTTTATAAAATTAGCTTACAACGGCACAAACTATCATGGTTGGCAAATCCAACCCAACGCTACTTCTGTTCAGGAAACGATGAACAAAGCTTTTTCGGTTATCTTAAACTCAGAGATTAGTCTTATGGGCGCCGGACGAACCGATACTGGAGTTCACGCCAAAGAAATGTATGCTCATTTTGATTTGGAAAAATCATTTGATATTCCAACTATAATTCACAAACTCAATTCTTTTCTGCCAAAAGACATTGTTATCTACGATATTTTTCCAGTTACTGATGATGCACACACGCGATTTGATGCAACAAAGAGAACTTATGAATACCATATCAATACTTTTAAAGATGCTTTTCTTCAGGAACAAAGTTGGTACTTTCATCAAAAATTAGATTTAGATTTAATGAATCAAGCCGCAGGAATATTATTAAAGCACACCGATTTTCAATGTTTTTCCAAAGTCAATACCGATGTAAACACCTTTGACTGCGAAATATTCGAGGCATTCTGGCAAAAAAACAACAATAGATTGATTTTTACAATTTCGGCCAATCGTTTTTTGAGAAATATGGTCCGCTCAATAGTAGGAACACTAATTAATATTGGATTACGCAAAATTACTTTGGATGATTTTGAACAGATTATAAAAAGTAAAAACAGGGAAAAAGCAGGATTTTCGGTACCGGCACATGGTTTATATTTAACTGCAATAGAATATGATACTGAAAAAATAGAAATCAGAAAATAGATTTTATATTAACTACCAAAAAATACAATTTCAATTTTGAAAGCAAAAGCATTTGACACCCGATTATTCAAAAGAATATTAAAATATACCAAACCCTATCAATGGCGTTTTAATGGCGTGATTGCATTTGCCATATTCTTATCAGTTTTTGCAGCGCTTCGCCCCTATTTACTAAAACAGACAGTTGATAGTTACATCCAGCCGAAAGACCAAACCGGTTTATTAATTTACATCTCGTTGATGGGAGTTGTTCTGATACTTGAGGTTTTGGCGCAGTTTTTCTTTGTGTATTGGGCAAATTGGCTGGGACAGGATATTGTAAAAGACATTCGTGTAAAATTATTCAAACACATTTTGAGTTTCCGAATGAAATATTTCGATTTGGTTCCTGTTGGTCAGCTCGTAACCCGTTCCGTATCCGATATTGAAGCAATTGCCCGTATTTTCAGCCAAGGATTATTTATGATTATAAGTGATATGATGAAAATGCTGGTAGTTCTTATTTTTATGTTTTATATGAACTGGAAACTGACTTGGATTGTAATAGTTGCCATGCCGATTTTAGTTTTTATTACCCGTATTTTCCAAAAAAAGATGCAGGTTGCTTTTGAAGAAGTCCGAACCCAGATTGCCAACATGAATTCTTTTGTACAGGAAAGAGTTACGGGCATGAAAATAGTTCAGCTATTTCACCGCGAAGATATTGAAGCAGAAAAATTCAGAGCAATTAATGATAAACATAATAAAGCCTGGATAAAAACCATTCTATACAACTCCATCTTCTTCCCTATTGCTGATATTATTTCGTCGTTGACACTTGGTTTTATTGTGCTGTACGGAGGTTTTCATATTTTGGACGGAGATAAATTTACCACTTTTGGAGATTTATTTTCTTATACAATGTTTATCGGGATGTTGTTTAATCCTTTGCGCCAGATTGCTGATAAATTCAACGAAATGCAATTGGGAATGATTGCTGCCAATCGTGTTTTTGATATTTTGGACACTCAGGATCAAATTCAGGATACAGGAACAATCGAAGCGCCATTATTTGATGGAAACATCCGATTTGAAAATATTCATTTTGGTTATATTCCTAATGAAGAAGTTATAAAAGGAATTAATCTGGAAGTAAAAGCTGGGCAGACTATTGCTATTGTTGGTTCTACCGGAGCTGGAAAATCAACGATTATCAATTTGCTAAATCGCTTTTATGAAATCAACAGCGGTTCAATATTCATCGACAATCATAATATTGAGAATTATACTTTGAGTTCTTTGCGTAAACAAATAGCCGTGGTTTTGCAGGATGTTTTCCTTTTTGCCGATACCATTTACAATAATATCACACTTAACAATCCCGAAATTACAAGAGAACAAGTATTGGATGCTGCTAAAAAAATAGGTGTTCACGACTTTATTATGAGTTTGCCTGATAATTATGATTTTGATGTAAAAGAGCGTGGTGTAATGTTATCTTCGGGACAACGCCAGCTTATTGCTTTTTTGAGAGCGTATGTGAGTAATCCGAGTATCCTTATTTTGGATGAAGCGACTTCTTCTATTGATACCTATTCAGAAGAATTGATTCAGCGTGCTACTGAAACCATTACCAAAGGCAGAACATCAATTGTTATTGCACATCGTTTGGCAACTATTGTCAATGCTGATAAAATTGTGGTTATGGATAAAGGTCTTATTGTCGAACAAGGAACACATCAGGAATTGATAAACCGAGAGAAAGGATATTATAAGAACTTGTATGATTCGCAATTTTCTGTTTCCAATCAAGACTAGGGGAATAAAATTATCAGTTAATACTTAAAAACTCTGTTAAAATATCTTTAAAAAGGCTTTAATCTCTAAGACAAACATGCTTTAAATTTTAATTTTAGTAATTTTGAAAATCTAAATTCAGATTCAAATGCCACAAATTAGAATTTATCCAAACGAACAATTCAAAGAAATTGAAGTTGATTCATCACTAAAATTACGCTATGCCATTTCCAACAAAGGCCGTTTAATCAGTTTTTCCGACGAAATTCTAAACGGTCGTTTATTAAAAGGCGGTATGGCCGATGGTTATGCTGTAATGAATTACAAAATTAATAAAGACGGCGTAATCAAAAACAAGCAATTGTTTTTATACAAATTAGTAGCACAATATTTTATACCTAAACAATCCGAAGAACAAACTTATGTATTGCATTTGGATTATGTCAGAAACAATGATGACGTAAATAATCTGCGTTGGGCTACTAGAACCGAAATGTTGGCTCATCATCGAAAAAGTCCACATGTAATTCAGTCCCAAAAAAATGTGGTTGAACATAATAAAAAGGCTGATGGAAGAAAATTAACATCTACTAAAGTTATTCTAATCAAAAAACTATTAGCAAAACCTCAACAAACTACACGGCTAAAAATGATTGCCAAACAATTTGGTGTTAGTGAAATGCAGATCAGACGTATTGCCAGTGGGGAAAACTGGGCACACATCAAAATTTAATTATAAAATCGGATTGTATTATTTCTGCATTTTTACTAAAAAAAGCTAAAAATCAAATAGCATTTTACTTGTATTATTTAACTTTTTATTGAATCTCTGTGAAAAGGTCAAAATCTGAAACTGTTAAGATAAATTTTAAACCATTTTTTAAAATAAATCCGTAAATTCGCAATCGCAATTTAGTCTTAAAATAACCATTAAAATGAAATCTGATTTTTCTTATTTCTTTTTAATTAATCAATAAAAAACAAATAAAAAACTTTGAATTGACACGAGCGTTAGCGACTGCATTTCACCATTAGAAAACAAATAAAAAAGCACAAAAAATGAAATACGATATTATAGTTTTAGGAAGTGGACCTGGAGGATATGTTACAGCAATTAGAGCCTCTCAATTAGGATTTAAAGTTGCTGTCGTAGAAAAAGAAAACCTTGGTGGTATATGTTTAAATTGGGGTTGTATTCCAACTAAAGCCTTACTAAAATCGGCTCAAGTTTTTGACTATTTGAAACATGCTTCAGATTACGGACTAACTGTAAACGAATTTGATAAAGACTTTTCGGCTGTTGTACAACGTAGCCGTAGTGTTGCCGAAGGAATGAGCAAAGGTGTTCAATTCTTGATGAAAAAAAATAAAATTGATGTAATTGATGGTTTTGGAAAGCTAAAAGCCGGTAAAAAATTAGACGTTACTGATAAAGACGGAAAAGTTACTGAATACAGTGCTGACCATATTATTATCGCTACAGGAGCCCGTTCCCGTGAGTTACCAAACTTGCCACAGGATGGCGTAAAAGTGATTGGATACCGTCAGGCAATGACGTTACCAACACAGCCAAAATCTATGATTGTTGTAGGTTCTGGAGCAATTGGAGTAGAATTTGCACATTTCTATAATTCAATGGGAACTGATGTAACTATTGTAGAATTCATGCCAAATGTAGTTCCTGTAGAGGACGAAGATATCTCAAAACAATTTGAGCGTTCTTTGAAAAAAGCAGGTATCAAAATTATGACTAACTCTTCAGTAGAGCGTATTGACACTACTGGCGACGGAGTTAAAGCATTTGTTAAAACTGCAAAAGGAGAAGAAGTTCTGGAAGCTGACATTTTATTATCTGCTGTTGGAATCAAAACTAACATCGAGAATATAGGATTAGAAGAAGTAGGAATCGCTACAGACAGAGATAAAATTTTAGTTGATGCTTATAACGCAACTAACATCCCTGGATATTATGCAATTGGTGATGTAACTCCAGGACAGGCTTTGGCTCACGTAGCTTCTGCTGAAGGAATCAACTGTGTGGAGAAAATCGCAGGATTACACGTTGAACCAATAGATTACGGAAACGTTCCTGGTTGTACATACGCAACTCCTGAAATCGCTTCTGTTGGATTGACTGAAAAACAAGCAAAAGAAAAAGGATACGAATTGAAAATTGGTAAATTCCCATTCTCTGCTTCAGGAAAAGCTAAAGCTGCCGGAACTCCAGACGGTTTTGTAAAAGTAATTTTTGATGCTAAATATGGCGAATGGTTAGGATGCCACATGATTGGTGCCGGTGTTACCGATATGATTGCCGAAGCAGTTGTTGCCCGTAAACTGGAAACGACAGGACATGAAATCCTAAAAGCTATCCACCCTCACCCAACTATGAGTGAAGCGGTAATGGAAGCTGTTGCTGATGCTTATGGAGAAGTGATTCACCTGTAATAAAGACAATTATTGTGAAGATGCGCTGCAGTGCATCTTTACGACAGATGCAACAAACAAAACCCCGATTTGGAATTTTCAAATCGGGGTTTTTCCTTTTTAAGCAATTCCTATTAAATTAGTAGAATTAATCAATATCTTTTTGAAAACAACATTTTCTTCCTTATATTTACTCGACTAAAAATTTATAATTACTATGATACACAATAATATATTAGAAACTATCGGCAACACGCCACACGTAAAAATCAACAAACTATATGGCGCAGAAGCCAATGTTTGGGTAAAACTGGAAAAAACCAATCCAGGAGCCAGTATCAAAGACAGAATTGCATTGTCTATGATTGAGGATGCCGAGCAGAAAGGACTAATACAAAAGGGGAGCACTATCGTTGAAGCTACTTCTGGTAACACCGGTATTGGATTGGCAATGGTTGCAGCCGTAAAAGGATATAAACTAATCTTGGTAATGCCCGATTCCATGTCTGTAGAAAGACGCCGATTAATGAGTATTTACGGAGCCGAGTTTGTACTTACTCCCCGCGAAAAAGGAATGAAAGGTTCTCTAGAAAAGGCGCAGGAATTACTAGCCGAAATTCCAAATTCATGGTCACCTCTTCAGTTTGAAAACCAATCTAATATTGACATTCACAAAACCACTACCGCACAGGAAATAATCAAAGCTTTTCCAAATGGATTGGATTATCTAATTACCGGTGTTGGAACTGGTGGTCACATCACGGGTTGTGCCGAAGTATTGAAACAACAATTTCCAAACCTAAAAGTTTTTGCGGTGGAGCCGGAGTTATCACCGGTAATTAGTGGTGGAGCACCTTCTCCCCATCCTATTCAAGGTATTGGAGCTGGATTTATTCCAACCAATTTGCATACCGAAATACTTGACGGAACTATACAGGTAAGCAAGGAAGAAGCATATGAATATGCACAAAGAGCAGCAAAAGAGGAAGGTATTCTTCTTGGAGTTTCTTCAGGTGCTTCATTGGCAGCTGTTGCAAAAAAACTAAAAGAAATTCCAGCAGGATCCAAAGTGTTAACCTTTTGCTACGACACTGGAGAACGTTACTTAAGCATCGAAGGTTTATTCGAATAAAAATAAATTTTCTTAATACATAACCGATTTGTGAAAACAAGTCGGTTTTTTTTGCTCTACTTTTGAATGACTCAAATCATGTACATTCCTCTTTTTGCAATTATTATGGATGAAAAAATCAAATTTACCGATTGGGCTTACTTGAACAAATACAAGGAAGAAAATGCCCAGATTACTACTCTTCTTTTCGAAGAAAAAAAGATACTATTTTTTGGAGATTCTATCACAGCTGGTTGGAAAACACATGACCCAGAATTATTTGACAATAAAAAATTCATTAATAGAGGCATCAATGGCCAAACGACTCCACAAATGTTATTGCGTTTTAAGCAGGATGTCATAGACCTAAAACCTGAAAAAGTTATCATTTTAGCAGGTACCAATGATATAGCAGGAAATACAGGTCCTACAACGCTTGAAACCATTCTGGAAAATCTTAAATCGATGTGCGAATTAGCGAGGAAAAGTAACATACAAACAGTTATATGTTCCATCCTGCCCGCTTTGGAATACCCTTGGAGAAAAGGGATACAGCCAGCGGAAAAAATTGTAGACCTAAATTCCATGATTCAGCAATATGCTTCAGCAAAAAGCATTGTGTATGTAGATTATTATTCTGCAATGGTTAATGACGAAAAAGGATTACAATCAATTTATTCTGAAGATGGAGTTCATCCAAACAAGGAAGGCTATTTTAAAATGAAATCGATACTGGAATCCATTATTCCGATGTGATATATTTTCAAAAAGAAATGATTTATGTTATATCTCGAAAAACCATTTTGTCCCAACTAATTCTTTGAGCAATCGTTGCTGTTTTTTCTAAAAAACACCTTACTTTTACCTCTTCATACATAACGATACAATTTCATAATCATGACCAAAGATCTGATTGTTCAAAATATTAGTGCTTTAAAGAATAATTTTACTATAAATTATGGCATAAAGACTAAAACAGAAGCTTTTACGGAAAAATTATTTTACACCTTATTTGATTCTAATGCGCCATTAAACGAAAGCATAGATGAATTAGAAAAACAATTCAAGGAAATAGCTTCCTTAGCCTGCAAAAAACCACAAGATTGTTGCGAAAATGCATGGGATAGTTTTTTGGACAAACTTCCTGAAGTATTGGAAAACTTAAACAAGGACGCCTCTTATATCTTGGAGAATGATCCAGCCTCCAATGGAATCGAAGAGATTTATCTTGCCTATCCGGGATTTTATGCAATCGCCATTTATAGATTGAGCCATGAATTGTACTTACTTGACTTGATGCTTTTTTCAAGATTAATGAGTGAATACGCACACCGTATCACTGGAACTGATATTCATGCAGGTGCTGATATTGCTTCACCTTTTTTCATCGATCATGCTACCGGAATTGTAATTGGGGAAACCGCGGTTATTGAAAAAAATGTAAAAATATACCAAGGAGTAACTTTGGGAGCATTGAGCGTAAGCAAGGAAATGAAAAATTCGAAAAGACACCCTACAGTAGAAAAAAATGTGTGCATTTATGCCAATGCTACCATTTTGGGAGGCAATACAATTATAGGCAAAAATAGTATCGTTGGTGGAAATTCATGGGTTACTAAATCTATTCCCCATGATTCAATCGTATTGAACACTACCACAACAGAAGTCAAAATAAAAGAAAAAAAGTAAAATGAATACCTATAAATTAACAGAATTAATTGGGAATACTCCATTAGTAGAGACCGTCAATTTGGTAGCAAATAAAAATGTAAAACTTCTTTTAAAACTTGAAGGAAACAATCCTGGAGGAAGTGTAAAGGATCGCGCTGCCTACAATATGATTGCTTCGGCTATTGAAAGAGGCGATATCAAAAAAGGAGACAAATTAATTGAAGCAACCAGCGGAAATACCGGAATTGCTTTAGCCATGATAGCCCAATTATTCAACATTGAAATCGAATTGGTATTACCCGAAGATTCAACCATCGAGCGTACGCTAACCATGCAAGCTTATGGCGCAACGGTTATTCAAACACCCGCAAGCGAAGGAATTATCGGTTCCAGAGATTATGCCGATAAGAAAGTCGCTGAAGGCGGTTATGTTATGCTGAATCAATTTGCCAATGATGACAACTGGAAAGCGCACTACAAAACTACGGGTCCCGAAATCTGGAATGATACTGACGGAACGGTAACTCATTTTGTGTCGGCGATGGGAACCACAGGAACTATTATAGGTACTTCTGCCTATTTGAAAGAAAAAAATCCAAATATCCAAATCGTAGGCGCACAACCTAGTGATGGATCTCAGATTCCAGGTATTAGAAAGTGGCCTCAAGAATATTTACCTAAAATTTATGATGCCTCAAAAGTGGATCTTACTGTAGATATCAGCGAAGAAGAAGCCCGTGAAATGACCAAAAGATTAGCCAAAGAAGAAGGGATTTTTGCAGGAATGAGCAGTGGAGGATCTGTGGCAGTAGCAGTAAAAATTGCCAATCAGCTTGAATCAGGTGTAATTGTTGCCATTATCTGCGACCGTGGTGACCGTTACCTGTCTTCGGATTTATTTGATTGATATAAAAAGTTGCTGAGTTTCTGAGTTCCTAAGTTCTCAAGTTTACACACTGAACTTTTAAACTTTAAACTTCAAACTTTTAAATAAAAAACTCAGAAAATTAGCATCTCAGTAGCTTAGAAACTTTAAAAGAAAAAAAAATGAACTATCGTAAATTAGGAAAAACCAATTTTAATATTTCAGAAATAGCGCTTGGTACTTGGCAAGTGGGCGGAAAATGGGGTTCTCCATTTAATGACAAAACCGCTGATGAGTTAATCAATACCGCAATTGACAACGGAGTAAATTTTATTGATACTGCCGATGTTTATGAAAATGGATTAAGCGAAACTGCTGTTGGTAGAGTTGTTCGTTCGCGTTCGGAAAGAATTTATATTGCAACAAAATGTGGCAGACATATCAATCCGCATGTTAATGAAGGATATCAACCTAAAGTGCTTCAAAAATATATTGAAGACAGTTTAAAAAGAATGGGATTGGAAACCATAGATCTTATCCAGTTGCACTGCCCTCCTACTGAAGTATATTACAGACCTGAAATCTTCGAAATGTTTGATCGTTTGAAAGAACAAGGGAAAATTTTAAATTTAGGCGTAAGCGTTGAAAAAGTCGAAGAAGCTTTAAAAGCTATTGAATATTCCAATGTAACGACCGTTCAGATTATATTCAATCTTTTTCGTCAGCGTCCAGCCGAATTATTCTTCAAGGAAGCTCAAAAAAAAGACATCGGAATTATCGCCAGAGTACCATTAGCCAGTGGTTTATTGACTGGTAAATTTGATGCTAACACTACTTTTGGAGCAGAAGATCACCGTAATTTCAATCGTGAAGGAGCTGCTTTTGACAAAGGAGAAACTTTCTCAGGAATTAATTATGAATTAGGATTACAAGCAGTCGAAGCTTTAAAAGCACTTTTTCCAGAAACTACCAATTTAGCACCAATCGCTCTGCAATGGATTTTGAGTTTTAATGAAATTAGCTGTATTATTCCTGGCGCTTCCAACGAAAGTCATGTTTTATCAAATCTTTCCGTTTATGATTTGCCAAAACTTTCTCCTGAAAAAATAGCCGCTATGAATGCTATTTACGAACAATACATCAAGCCGCAAGTGCATCAGCTTTGGTAACATAAAAGTAATAAGATTGCAGATTTTAGTCTGCAGGCCTATTATAATCCTGACAAGTTTTTCAAAAACCTGTCAGGATTATTTTTTTTACACTACAAATCAACAGTTTACAAAAGATATTTTATTTTTTAAATCAAAAAAAAGTCATAAAAATTTGCGTAGTCAAATAACTACTCTTATATTTGAAGTCAAATAACTACACAATGATTTTAAGAAGAGATGTATTTCAGGCTTTAGCAGATCCAACCAGAAGATCAATTCTGTTGTTGGTCGCTACACAATCGATGACTGCTGGTGCGATTGCTTCCAATTTTGACACCGCCAGACCAACAGTTTCCAAACATTTGCAAATACTTACCGAATGCGAACTTCTGAGACCGGAACAAAACGGAAGAGAAATATCGTATTCGATCAATGCTCAAAAGATGAAAGAAGTGGCAGACTTTATCGAGCCATTCCGACTAATTTGGGAAGACCGATTCAACAAATTAGAAAATGTGATGAAAAACTATAAACCAAAAGAATAATCAAATGGAACAGAAAACAAAAATCAACGCAGAAGACGGCAAACAGGATTTGGTCATAACAAGAGAATTTGATTTGCCGGTTGAATTACTTTTTAAGGCTTATACCGAATCTGAACTGCTGGAACAATGGATGGGAACAAAAGTCCTGAAATTGGACAACCAAAAACATGGAAGTTATCAATTTGAAACTTCGCACAATGGTACTGTTATGTTTAAGGCAAATGGAACTATTCATGAATTTGTTCCCAATCAAAAAATTATCAGAACTTTTGAAATGGAAAATATGCCAATTGGCGTTCAGCTTGAATTTTTAGAATTTGAAAAAGTATCTGAAGAAAAAAGTAAATTGAATATCCAGATTATTTACAAATCTATTGCACACAGAGAGCAGCAATTAAAAATGCCTTTTGCGTACGGGTTGAACATCGCACACGAAAAATTAGAAGAAATAGTAACTAAATTAAAATAAATATCATGGAGAAAAGAAGAACAAATTTGTATTGGATCATCACAGGATTACTTTGTTTTTGCCTGATTGGTGGCGTTGGACAATTATTTCAAGTTAAAGAAGTAGTAGCTGGATTTGCGCCACTCGGATATCCAACTTATTTTATATCAATTATTGGTTTTTGGAAAACACTGGCAATTATTGCCATCTTGATTCCAAGATACCCTTTACTGAAAGAATGGGCTTATGCCGGAGTGTTTTTTGCAATGACAGGAGCTTCAATTTCGCACATAGCAGTTAACAGCTCCATATTTCACGTTGTTACACCGTTGATAATTACTGGTTTAGCGGTACTTTCGTGGTATTTGCGGCCACCATCCAGAAAACTAGTCCGAACGAATCTGGAAAATCAGCTATAATCATCAACAAATTTTAAGTTGCATTTAAAAGTAAAAAATGTTCAGTAAATCAAATTTCAAGGAGTGGTTTGACCGGTATAAATATTCCGAATTGGCGGCTACCAGCGCTGTGTTGCTAAGTTCGCAATTCAGCAGCATTTTTAGCGAAGTTACAACTGCTTACCTGATTACGTTTTCTGAATATTTTGCTTTTTATTGCGTGATGATTTATAGAGCTTATAAAATCAAAGCAGCGCAAAACAAAGACAAAAATAAGAAAGTCAGTTTCAACGAAATGCTGATTATAATTCGGAATTTGTTTTTGGAATTTGGTTATCCTGCAGCTTTAGATTTCTTTTTAATCCGGCCGTTTTGCATGTATTGGATGCCGATAAAAACAGGAAATTATTTAGTTGGAATTGTTTTGGGAAAAATTGCTGCTGATAGTATTTTTTACTTTTTATCGATTGTCAATTATGAATGGATTAAGCGAAAAACATAATTTAACCGCAAGGTTCTCTAAGTATTACGCAATGAACACAAAGCTTTGAGTTCATTGCGTTTTTTTGTTGCGAACTTGCGGTTAAATAAGTTTTTATACCAAAGTTGCTGTTGAAGAAATTTCAGTGTTGAATAACTTAGAAATTGGACAGTTTTTCTCTGCTTTGGTAACTAATTCTTGGAACTCTTCATTTGAAATTCCTTGAATTTTGGCAGTCACAGTCAATTGAGAACTATTAATTGTTCCGTCAACTAAACTGATATCACATTTGGTTTCGATACTTTCGATTACTGCGCTTGTTTCGCCAATAAAAGCAGTCAGTTGCATTGTAAAACATCCTGCGTGTGCGACCGCAACAAGCTCTTCGGGATTAGTCCCTATTCCTTCTTCAAATCGGGATTTGAATGAATATTGAGTGTTATCTAATATTTTACTTTGGGTGCTTAGCACTCCAGCTCCTTCTTTTAGGGAACCTTTCCAAACTGCGGTTGCATTTCTTTTCATAATTGTAATTTTATTGATTTTCTATCAAATTTAAACTTTTAAATCAAAAAAATGTAAGAAATTAGTTAATTTAACTAAATTATAATACTTGTTTAACAAAAAATAACCCTATTTTAAAAATCATTTTGTAAATTGGTAACAGTTCTTATTAAAAACAGGAAAGTTTTTCTATTAAAAAGAATCCTCTAACATCTTATTTAAGCATTGTCTAATGAAAACTCGAAACCTTCTAATAGCTTTCTTTTTTATTATTGTAACGAGTTGCAGCTCATCATCTGGCGATGATGAAATTCAAAATCCTGAAAACCATGAACCATTTATCAGGGAAAATCAACTGCGATTTTATTTTAGCAATCCAACAAATGCCGATTTACTAAACTTAAATAATAACATCATTACCCCTATTGCTTACGAAGGAAAATACAATCCTTCCAATCTTCCTCCAAAAAGCAATGCCATTAAATACGCTTATCCCGGAGGCATAATTGAACATGATGGAGCGATAGACAAGTATTACTGGAGTACCATTATACCAGGTAGAAAAGGAATTAAAAAAAATAAGATCTTTATAAGAATTACTGAAACAGATACAGATACTTTGGATGTCACTTTCAAATTCACAAAAGGAGATGTTGCTGGTCCCGACAACTTTTATGCTTTTATAGAGAAACTATATTACAATAACACGATGATTCTTGAAGAAAACCCAAACAAAAAAACATTAATAGATCCGGTCAAAAGAATTTTTATTCAAAAGAACGAGAAAAAAACATTGATCTCTTTCATGAATTAGCTGAATTTTAAAACATTCACAAATCCCCTGCCCCCGATTGAAGCGAAAAACCCGCAGTTATGGATGCAAAATGACACTTGCCTTTAAAGAGCGACCAACGGAAGCTCCTTTACGGGCTTAGTGGAATGGCGAACATAACGAGGATTTGCAGCGGAAAGCGGGATTAGGCACTCACTCCACAATTGCTTTTATACTTTAATTATAAATATTTCGTTTCAATAAAAAAACTTGAATTATGAAAAAAATAATTATAATAATTTGCATTCTGATATTTTACAGCTGTAAAACAAAAAAAGTAAATGGCAAATTAATTGGAAAAAGTGTTACCGTTAATGAAATGACTACTACCGAAGCGACTCAAAAAAACAAGGCTTATGAGTTGGGAAAGAGAATTTTATTGACATGCAATACCTCAAAATTTAAACCCTTCACAAAAAATGAAGCCACAGACAAGGTAATTGCTAACTCTACCGAGAAAAAAGTCAAAGAAATTGGCGTAAAATATAGTCTGAAATATGGTCATTTTAAGGATCTTGATTTTATAGAAATGATTCCTAACAAAACGGACAACACCAATATTTATAGATTCAAAGCCTTATTTGATTATACAAAGGCCAACAAGGAACTTCGAGTAACGATGAACTCGGAAAATAAAATTTCGGCGATTGTGACCAAAGACTGGAAGGAAGATTTTGAGTAAATAGTTGCCTTTTTTATTTTTAGCAAAAAAAATTAAAATAAAATCCAAAAATAAATTCAAAGCCTTATTTTTGCGCTATGGCAAAGAAAAATACAGACAAGGTTGTCTTTCATCAAATAAAAGTCCTTGATGCTGGTGCAAAAGGCGTTTCGGTAGCAAAAGCTCCCGATGGTAAAGTAGTTTTTATCCCAAATGTAGTTCCTGGCGATGTTGTTGATGTGCAAACTTTCAAGAAGCGTAAGGCTTATTATGAGGGTAAAGCGGTTCATTTTCATGAGTTATCAGAGCATCGCGTAGATCCTATTTGTGAACACTTTGGGGTTTGTGGTGGCTGTAAATGGCAAAACATGAACTACGGACAACAATTGTTTTTTAAACAAAATGAGGTAAAAAATCATTTACAACGTATTGGAAAAATTGAACTTCCTGAATTTGACTCGATTTTAGGTTCTGAAAAAAAGTTTTTTTACAGAAATAAAATGGAATTTTCGTTTTCAAACAGCCGTTGGTTAACCGAAGCTGAAATTGGAAGTGACGAAGATTTAGGAAATAGAAATGCCCTAGGTTTCCATATTCCAAAAATGTGGGACAAAATTTTGGACATCGACAAATGTCACTTACAGGAAGATCCATCGAATGCTATTCGTAATGAAGTTCGCGCTTTTGCCAATGCAAATGGTTTGACTTTCTTTAATCCAAGAGCTCACGAAGGTTTGTTGAGAACTTTGATGCTTAGAACGGCTTCGACTGGAGAAATAATGGTTTTGATTCAGTTTTTTGAAAATGATAAAGCCAACAGAGAATTGATTCTGGATCACCTTTACGAGAAATTCCCTCAAATCACTTCGTTACAATATGTAGTTAACAATAAGGCAAACGATACTTTATACGACACCGACATAAAATTATACAAGGGAAGAGATTATATTCTTGAGGAAATGGAAGGATTGAAATTTAGCATTAATGCCAAATCTTTTTACCAAACCAATTCAGACCAAGCTTATGAATTATACAAAATAACCCGTGATTTTGCGGGCTTGACTGGAAGCGAAGTCGTTTATGATTTATACACTGGAACAGGAACTATTGCTCAGTTTGTATCCAAAAAAGCAAAAAAAGTAATTGGTGTTGAAAGTGTGCCAGATGCAATAAAAGATGCAAAAGCCAATGCGGAACGTAATAACATTGACAATTGCGAATTCTTTGTTGGGGATATGAAAGTGGTTTTTAACGACGCTTTTATCGCACAGCACGGGCATCCTGATGTTATTATCACTGACCCTCCACGTGATGGAATGCATAAGGATGTTGTAGAACAAATTATAAAAATTGCTCCACAAAAAGTGGTTTATGTAAGCTGCAACTCGGCTACTCAAGCTAGAGATTTGGCTCTGATGGACGAAAAATACAAAGTAACCCGAGTACGACCAGTTGATATGTTTCCGCAAACGCATCATGTTGAAAATGTTGTACTTTTGGAAAGACGATAAGCCTCTTAATACATGAAAAAAATACTTGCCTTTATAATGATTCTTGGTTTCGCCTCTTCCAGTTGCGAACCTGATGACATTTGTGACCCCGCTACTCCTACTACACCAAGAATGTTAATTCAGTTTTATGATGCTAGAAATTCATCTGTACAAAAAAATGTTAACAATCTAAAGGTAATTGGAGAAGGTATGACCGAAGGCGTGATCCTGTCCCCGTCAGCAACAGGAGATCAGAAATATGTAACAAGCGACAATAAAATATTGCTCCCTTTAAATACAGAAACCGACATTGTTAAATATAAGTTTATTAGCAATTATGGTAACAGAAATCCGCTGCTTGTCAATGAAGATATTTTGGAGTTCAGATATACTCGCCAAACCTTGTATGTATCAAGGGCATGTGGATTTAAAACCATTTTCACTTTAGATCCTTCCACTCCTTTCATCCTAACTGACACAGCACCTGCTGATACAATGTGGATTACACTGGTAAGAGTAGAACAAAACAACATAACATCCGAAAATGAAACAATCATTAAAATATTTATATAGTTTTTTCTTTTTGTTGTCATTGTTTTTTGTTCATGCACAAGAAAAAAATACCACAACAACCCCTCCCTCTCAAGTAATAGTTAAGGGTTCCAATGGTACTAAAACAGAAACAATACCCGAAAAGAAACTTGAGGTAGTTGCTGATACCACAAAACCAAAGATGGATCGATATGGTTTAATTCTTGGTGTCGATATTTTTAGAGTTGTACGATCCTTTTATGACTCCAACTATAAAGGAATAGCTTTTGTTGGAAACTACAGATTGACAAAAAAATACTATGCCTATGGCGAGGTAGGCAGTGAAGAGGTTACTAGTGAGGACCCTCTATTAAGCACCACTTCCAAAGGTGCTTTCCTCAAAGTAGGATTTAACTATAATGCCTACACTAATTGGTTAGACATGGAAAACCTTATCACTGTAGGTGTTCGGGCTGGTTTTACCACTTTTAATGAACAATTAAATAGTTATTCAGTCTATAATCCTCATCCTTATTTTGGACAAACATCAGGTATAGAATCAGGAAAATCATATGATGGTTTAACAGCCAGCTGGATAGAAGTCTCTCCAGGAATCAATGTAAAAGTATTTAATAATGTCTATGTTGGATTTTCTTTTCAATTAAAACTATTGATAACCAATTCTGAACCAAACGGTTTTGAAAATCTTTATATTCCAGGATTTAACAGAACTTATGATGGTAGTTTTGGAGCAGGTTTTAATTATACCGTTGCTTATTTTATTCCGATTTACAAGAAAAAAGTAATTCCCTCAAAGCCCACAGCTAAGAAATAAACCTAAAACAAATCCATAAAAAAGGAGTACAATTGATATAAAGCTTCAATTGTACTCCTTTTTTAAATTAATTCAGTGATATTTAATCTATCTTCTTAATTCCTTTTACAAACAACCAAGACATGAACAATTTTTCACCGTCTCTGGTTTTTACAGCTTGAAATTTTGGAGCCAAAAGAGTTCCCGCTACAAAGGCTGTCATTGGAATCCAAAGCCCCGAAAGATTAGTATATTGGCCTACCAAATAACGAAATGCAACAAACAATATAGCAAAACAGCCTAAATTGTATAAAAACGCTCTTACTTGTAATTTTGACATTGTATTGTATTTAAATGAGTACGAAATTAATTGAAAATGTAGTTATATTTCAGAAATTGGATCTTTTTATTTGGGCAACAAAAGCATGTAATCAATATGAATTTAACAATAATTAACTTCCATAAATTTTGCATTGCTTTATTTAAAACTACCTATTCAGAATCAGTCACCTGAAATTTCGTCCTCTTACTTCCTTCGTACATTTCATATTTTACTAATCTTGCTTCAATACTGGCGTTAAAAAGCTTTATTTTTCTTGAAGGTTTTAAACCAACAAATTTCAAGGCTTCCAAATTCCCTGTGATGAACCAAGCATTCGTCCCTGGATAATTTTTCTTTAAGGTATCGCCAATATTTTTATAAAATTCTTCCATGTGAATGTCCAAACGTTCGTCATAAGGCGGATTGAAAACCATGTGTAATTTTCCTTCTGAATTTTTCTCTGTATCAAAAAAATTATTTTCTTCTACTGAAACGTACTCAGATAAATTGGCATTTCTTACGTTGTCTTTTGCTTTTTGAACCGCAGATGGCGCTTTGTCATATCCTTTTATCGTATAATGAAATTCGCGTACACGCTTCAACAAACTATCCTGAATATTATCAAACAGATTATTATCCCAATCGTTCCATTTTTCAAAAGCAAATTCTTTGCGGTTAATGTTTGCAGGAATATTACAGGCAATCATCGCTGCTTCTACAAGGAAAGTTCCAGAACCACACATCGGATCCAAGAAATCAGTTTGTCCATCCCAACCCGAAAGCAACAAAATTCCAGCAGCCAAAACCTCGTTTATAGGAGCAATATTGGTAGCGGTTCTATACCCTCGCTGATGCAATGAATTTCCAGAAGTATCCAAGGAAACCGAAACTTGATCCTTGTCAATATGAATATTAATCCTCAAATCTGGAAAAGCCTTATCAATACTTGGGCGTTGTCCCGTTCTTTCTCTAAACTGATCCACAATAGCATCCTTGCATTTTTGAGACACATATTCCGAATGATTAAAGTGCTCTGAATGCACTGTTGTATCAATCACGAAAGTTTGGTTCGCATTGATGTATTTAGACCAATTCGTCCCGCGAATCCCTTTGTATAAATCTTGTTCATTTTTTGCCTTAAAAAAATAAATCGGCTTCAAAATCTTCAAGGCAGTACGCAAAGACAAATTTGCCTTGTACATAAATCCTTTGTCCCCTTTAAAACTAACCATTCTCACCCCCTGCTCCACATCTTGTGCGCCCAACATTTGCAATTCTTTTGCCAATATTTCTTCAAAACCAAAAAAGGTTTTGGCAATCATCTTAAAATTCTCCATCTTTTTTATAAGTACTAAGTCTTAAAGATTCTACTTGCCCAGATTTATAAATGTAACAATAAATGACTTTATCATAATTCATTTAAAAAACAACAAACATTACACAAGTCTCGTGAAAACTTAGTAACTCAGAACCTTATCAACTTTTTATTATCGCTTTAAACTGCTCTATTTTCTGCAAAAATACACTAAATTTGCGGTACTTAAATTAATGAAAAAGAATAAATGTCCGATTCTACAAATAACGAAACACAAATACACAATTACGATCCGGAAAACTGGTTTGCATCTTGGTTCGACAGCCCCTATTATCATATTCTCTACAAAGAAAGAAATTACAGAGAAGCCCAGCTATTTATGGACAATCTCACGCATTACCTAAACCTTCCCGAGAAAGCCAAAGTGCTGGATTTAGCTTGTGGCAAAGGGCGACATGCCATTTATCTGAGTCAATTAGGTTTTAACGTTATAGGTGCAGATCTGTCCGAAAACAGTATCGCCGAGGCCAATAAAAACCAAAACAAGAACTTGCATTTTCAGGTTCACGATATGCGCGAAAAGTTTGAAGATAAATTTGATGCCATTTTCAATTTATTTACCAGTTTTGGCTATTTCGAAAATGACGAGGATAATTTAACCACTTTAAAAGCGATGAAAGAAAGCTTGACCGATCATGGTTTTGCCGTAATCGATTTTATGAACGTCACACAAGTAATTGCAAATTTGGTTCCCGAGGAAATCAAAACAGTGGACGGAATTGATTTTAACATTAAACGATATTTAAATGATGGTCATATTTACAAGGAAATAGACTTCAAAGATCAAGGAAAACACTATCATTTCACCGAAAAAGTAAGAGCATTGACACTTAGTGATTTTGAAGAAATGATGGAAGAAGCCGGAATTTATTTATTGGATATTTTTGGCGATTATAAATTAAAAAAATTCCACAAAACCGAAAGCGAACGATTGATTATGATTTTTAAGTAATCGGTGAGTTGTTTAATTCTTTAATAGCATAAAGAACGCAATTAAACAGTAAAACGGTTAAACAAAAAACAAACGGTTAAACAAAAAAACATGAATTACCTTTTACCTTTATTTTCTGTATTGATAGGTTACATTTTAGCTTTGTTCCTGAAACCCAAAAGCAAAACCAATCTTAAATTATTATTGGCATTCAGTGGTTCATTTTTACTTTCGTTGACAGTGATGCATTTGTTGCCCGAAGTTTACGAAAGTCACGATCATAACATTGGAGTTTTTATAATGTTGGGGATTTTGTTCCAAATCATATTGGAATTTTTCTCCAAAGGAGCCGAACATGGACACGTTCACGGACATGACAAAATGTACCACATACCTTGGTTATTATTCATCAGCCTCTGTATTCACGCATTTTTGGAAGGTTTTCCGGTAGCGCACCATCATGATTTAGCCTTGGGAATAGCCATCCACCATTTTCCGATAGCCATAATTCTTACCATGTTTTTCATCAATTCCAAGCTGAATAAAATAGCCATTTTTATCTTCATGACCACTTTTGCCGTTATGACTCCAATGGGAACGCTGGCCTCTGATTATTTACCGATTTTGAATAATTATTATCCACAAATTACTGCCGTGGTAATTGGAATTTTGTTTCATATTTCATCCACCATCATTTTTGAAAGTAGCGAAGGGCACAAATTCAATATCGCAAAGGTATCGATGATCGTTATTGGAATTGTATTAGCCTATTTTTTATAAGTTTGGACGTGCCACCATCAGGAAAAGGAACCTAATCTTGCAGCCGCATATTCGGTTCCTTTCCCTAATGCTGTCGGGCTATCCGCGCTACTTCGGTAGCTAGCTTCTATCCCTCACGCGAAAGTGCTAAAAACAAGTTTTGAGAATAAATCAGAAAAGAACATGGGATTTACACATTTATTTAAAGCAAAATTGAATTGGACTTCAGGTTCAAAAGAAACAATTTCGACTTCAAGAAAATACTCAAAAACCCATCAGATCACTATTGAAGGAAAAGAAATCTTAAAGCTTTCGGCAGCCAAAGCTTTCAAAGGCGATCCAAATTTATACAATCCCGAAGATTTATTGTTGAGTTCTGTGATTTCCTGTCACATGATGTCGTATTTGTACGTTTGTTCCCAAAACGGAATTGATGTCATTTCCTATCAGGACAATGCCGAAGCGACTCTCGAAGTTTCAGAAAATGGTTCGGGGCGTTTCATGGAAGTTAGATTATATCCCAAAGTTGTGATTCAGCAAAAAGAAAAAATCACCGAAGCTCTACATCTGCATACAAAAGCAAACGAACTTTGTTTTATTGCCAATTCCTGTAATTTTAAAATTGTTCATTTTCCAACTTGTACAACTTCTCCTTTTAGCGAAAGCTTGTGAGGCAAATAATTCATTTTCATTGCAGCTTCGTGCAACAAATCCATTATATTTACAAAACAACTAAAATGGATTTCTCCACTATACTGGAGAACTGAACATAAAATTGACAAATGACTACATCTATCATAATATCAATATGTCTTTTATTGATTCTTGCCTACATATTCGACATCACTTCATCCAAAACAAAAATCCCTTCGGTTATCTTACTATTAATCGTGGGTTGGGCTGTAAAACAAGGAACAGATTTTTTTGAAATTCCTGTTCCAAATTTAACCTCCATTTTGCCCGTACTTGGAACCGTGGGACTAATTTTAATTGTTTTGGAAGGCTCTTTAGAATTGGAATTAAACAAATCGAAATTTCCGTTTATCGGCAAAACAGCTCTTGTCGCTATAATACCAATGCTCCTTTTTAGTTTTGGACTAGCGTTTGCTTTTCACTATTTTGGCAACGTTTCTTTCAAATTTGGATTGGCCAATGCCATTCCGCTAGCCGTAATCAGTAGTGCCATCGCTATTCCGAGTGCACAAAATCTTATCTCAAAAAACAAAGAGTTTATCACTTATGAAAGTAGCTTATCAGATATTTTTGGAGTAATACTTTTCAATTTCATTACGCTTAATGACGACATTGGAGCTTCGTCAGTAGGTCATTTTATTTTAGAAATACTTGTAATTCTAATCATTTCATTTGTGGCGACATTGGGACTTGCCTTTTTATTGAGTAAAATAAAACATCCTGTAAAATTTATCCCAATCATATTAAGTATTGTCCTCATATATGCTGTTACTAAAATATATCATTTGCCAGGCTTGATTTTCATACTTCTCTTTGGCATTTTTCTGGGTAATCTTGACGAAATTAAGGGCAATAAATTTATTCAAAAACTACAGCCAAACCTTTTGAATAAAGAGGTTCATAAATTTCACGAACTTACCTCAGAAATTGCTTTTTTAGTTAGAGCTCTATTTTTTCTGCTGTTTGGCTACTTAATAGAAACGCACGAATTATTAAACACAGAAACCATTATCTGGGCAGTTGGAATTTGTGCAGGAATATTTGCCTTGCGATACATTACGCTTAAAACATTTAAAATCAATATCAAACCTGCCTTATTTATTGCTCCCAGAGGCCTTATTACCATTTTACTTTTTCTATCAATTCCTGACAATCAAGTAACTGATTTAGTCAATAATTCATTAGTCATACAAGTCATAATTATAAGCGCATTAGTAATGATGTCTGGGCTTATGAGCCATAAAACTGATGATGAAAACAATTAAAATCATAGCCTAAAATTTATCTTATAACACGGTTGCTAGTATTAATTTATTTAAGTTTGTAATACTAAATAAATCGTGTTTGTTTTACACTTTTGAACCTTAAAAACAATGACTTTCACCAAAACCACCGAACAATCTTCGAAATACGAACATCTTGAAAAAATGTCCGTTAAAGAATTAATAACCAATATTAATCAGGAAGACCAAACTGTACCTCTAGCTGTTGAAAAAGCTTTGCCACAAATAGAAACATTAGTAACCGAAATTGTTTCAAAAATGAAACTGGGCGGACGATTATTCTATATTGGAGCCGGAACATCGGGCCGTTTAGGGATATTGGATGCCTCTGAATGTCCACCAACTTTTGGAGTTCCTTTCGATTTGGTTGTTGGTATTATTGCCGGTGGTGACACAGCTATCCGCAAAGCTGTAGAAAATGCCGAAGACAACGCCACACAAGCTTGGGAAGATTTAAAAGCTTTTAATGTTAACGAAAATGATGTGGTCGTTGGAATTGCAGCTTCGGGGACAACACCTTATGTTATTGGAGGTTTACAAGCCTGCAACGAAAATAATATCAGTACTGGAAGTATTTCCTGCAATGCTGGAAGTCCGCTTTCACAAACAGCAAAATTTCCTATCGAAGTTATTGTCGGACCTGAATTTGTGACAGGAAGTTCCAGAATGAAAGCCGGAACAGCACAAAAATTGGTTCTGAATACCATTACAACGGCTACTATGATTCAGCTTGGAAAAGTAAAAGGAAACAAAATGGTCGATATGCAGTTAAGCAACAACAAACTGGTAGATCGCGGTGTAAAAATGATAATGGGAGAAATTCCCGTAACCTACGAGGAAGGTTCTGAATTGCTTAAAACTCATGGAAGTGTTCGTAAAGCTGTTGATTTTTATAACAAACAATAACCATGGCTAACAAAAAATTATTAGCAAAGGGAATTAAATATTTATCGGGAGCCCTGCCCCTAATGTTTATTGGACCAACCGTTATCTATAATGCATTTATGAATCAGCATACAAATTGGCATTATTTGGTTTTGTCTGTTGGAATCATTGCCTGCATCGCTTCAATGTATTTAATGTTTAAAGGTTTGAAAATAATAATGAACGGTATATTTAACGACTAATGGAAGACCTGATACACATTCAAAAAACATTCGAAAAAATCACATACATTAATAAGAAAATCAACAATCGTGAATTTGAAGATTGTGTTTTCAAGAACTGTGATTTCTCTAATAGTGATTTTTCTAACAACAGTTTTATGGATTGCGAATTCATAGATTGCAATTTATCGCTGACTCAATTGGCTGGTTCGAGCCTAAAGACTGTTTCATTTAAAAACAGTAAACTGATGGGGATTCAATTTCAATCCTGTCAGGACTTTTTATTCAATGTACAGTTTCAGGACTGCGTTTTGGATTACAGTTCTTTTGCCAATAAAAAAATGCCTAAAACCAAATTTAATTCTTGTTCCATGAAAGAAGTTACATTTATTGGAACTAATTTGACTCAGTCGGTTTTTGGAAACTGCAATTTAGATAATGCTATTTTTAACGATACGATTTTAGCTGGTGCTGATTTTACTTCTGCCTACAATTATAAAATAGATCCAGAATTCAATCCAATGAAAAAAGCTAAATTTTCAAGCCAGGGAATTGCAGGGCTTTTGGATAAATATGATATAAAAATTGAGTGATTTTTTCATATTATCTTATTATATTGTAGTTGTTTAAAATTAACATATGGAACTGATAGAGCATTTCTCGCATATAACAACACTCATATCAAAAGCAAGGGAGAATGCTTTCCATGCTGTAAATAAAGAATTAGTAACCCTTTATTGGCATGTTGGAGAATATGTAAGCCAGCAAGTAGAAAAGAAAGCTTGGGGCAAATCGGTTGTTAAAGAATTATCTCTTTTTATTCAGCAGTCAGAACCTAATATTGTTGGTTTTTCTCCTCAAAATATATGGAGGATGAAACAATTTTTTGAAACATATAAAGATTACCCTAAACTCGCCCCACTGTCGCGAGAATTAAGCTGGTCTCATAACAGACTCATTTTACCACTTAAGAGTTGGGAAGAACGAGAATTCTACATGCGATTTTGCATACAAGAAAAATGGTCTGTTAGAGAACTTGAAAGACAAGTAAATACATCTTGTTTTGAACGCGTTATGCTTGCAAATGAAAAACTCGCCACACTGTCGGGAGTTTTTCCAAAAGATATAACAAACACTTTCAAAGACACATATGTATTAGAATTACTTCAATTACCTGAAAGCCATTTAGAAAAAGATATACGAAAAGGAATTGCACAGAACATAACAAAATTCCTTTTAGAATTTGGTAGAGACTTTGCTTTCATGGGAGAAGAATATCCATTGCAGGTAGGCAATCAGGATTTTGCCATTGATCTTTTGTTTTATAACAGAAACTTAAATTGTATGGTTGCCATTGAATTAAAAATAGAAAAATTTAAACCCGAACATTTAGGACAGCTTAATTTTTATCTGGAAGCATTAGATAGAGATATTCGAAAACCACACGAACAACCAAGTATTGGAATACTATTATGTAATGGAAAAGATGATATTGTGGTTGAATATGCATTAAGCAGGACTGCATCCCCAACATTAGTAGCTGATTACCAAACTAAACTACCCAGCAAAGAGCTATTACAACGCAAGTGGAAAGAAATTTTAGAAACAATTGATACTAAAAATAATAACGAACAAGAAATACCTTAATTTATGGAAGCCACAACATCCTATCTTGAAAGCGTAAAAAAACAATTTCTCTACTATAAAATGCTGGGAGAAAAAGCTATAGAACAATTGGAAGCAGAACAGCTTTTTGTATCCGTAAACGAAGACACGAACAGCATTGCCGTGATAGTAAAACACCTCTCAGGCAATATGCTGTCGCGCTGGACAGATTTTCTGACTACTGATGGCGAAAAGGAAACCAGAAATCGAGATGGTGAATTTGAAAATGATTTAACAACAAAAGAACAGGTTTTACATGTCTGGAATGAAGGCTGGAATTGCTTTCTGGGAGCATTAGACAACTTACAGCCCGAACAGCTTTCGGAAATTATCTATATCCGAAATGAGGGTCATACCGTTATTGAAGCCATAAACAGGCAACTGGCACATTACCCATATCATATTGGGCAGATTGTTTTTTATGCCAAACAGCTTAAAAACAGTGAATGGGACAGTTTGTCAATTCCTCGAAACAAATCAAACAGTTATAATGCAGATAAATTTGCCAAAGAGAAAAGCATTAAAAATTTTACTGAAGAAGAATTTAGACGAATGAAATAGGGAACAAAAAAACAATGTCAATTTCAATGTCAATCTTAAAATCTAAAATCTGAAATCTGAAACACTGCCCCAGATGGAAGTGAAAACCCCACAGGGCTAAATCCTATTTTTTCTTGTACCAAAAGAGCGACCAGCGGAAGCTCCTTTTGGTACATTAGAAAAAAAGGAGATAGACCGAGGAGTTGAAACGAACAGCTGGATCAGGCACCAAATAATCAATAAAACTAACTAAATGAAAAAAATAATCTTCCTTCTTCCCTTACTCTCATTACTGTCGTGTTATGATGTGGAGCGCAACTGTAAAGATTTTAAAACTGGAAAATTTGAATTTGAATACGAAATTAACGGTGTTAAAAAAACAACCGTATTTGAACGCAATGATAGTATTGAAATTGAGACCTTTGATGGGAAAACTGATACTTCTACAGTTCGATGGGTGAATGACTGCGAATACATTTTGCAGAAAAAACACCCAAAAAACAAGGCCGAGGAGAAAGCGATCAACATGAAAATTTTGACTACCTCAAAAAATTCCTATACCTTTGAATTTGGGATGGTAGGATCCGATTCTAAACAAAAAGGAACGGTTAGGAAGATTTCAGAATAAAGATTGCAAACTGCAGTCAATATCATTAAATTATAAAACACAAAAACGAACCCTTAACAATAAAAAATGGAAATTTTTTTGAACCCAGATGCTTGGATTGCCTTATTAACGCTTACTTTTTTGGAAATTGTTTTAGGAATTGACAACATCATTTTCATCTCAATTGCAACTGGAAAACTAGCTATCGAAGACCGAAAAAAAGCGACCAAAATTGGGATGTTTTTGGCAATGTTTATGCGTATTGCATTATTGTTTGGAATTAATTTCCTTACCCAAATGAAAAAACCTTGGTTTACAATTGATTGGAGCTGGCTTCATGCAGGTGTTACAGGACAAAGTCTAATTTTATTATTTGGCGGATTGTTCCTTATCTATAAAAGTACCAATGAAATTCGGGAGAAAGTAGACGAGAAAGGTCACGAAGAAAAAGAATTAGGCAAAGCCGCTGCGAAGTCTTTCCAGAGTGTTATTCTTCAGATTATAATGATTGATCTCGTTTTCTCTTTTGACAGTATTTTGACAGCTGTTGGAATGACCAACGGAGTTGAAGGCGCTTTGATTATTATGATTACAGCTGTTATTATTTCCGTTTTGATTATGATGCAGTTTGCGGTTCCTGTTGGGAATTTTGTAAACAAACATCCTTCCATTCAAATATTGGGATTATCGTTTTTGATTTTAATTGGATTCATGTTATTGACAGAAAGTGCGCATTTATCAAATGCCCTAATATTTGGAAGTCACGTAACTCCTGTACCAAAAGGATATTTGTACTTTGCAATTTCGTTTTCGTTATTTGTTGAAATAATAAATATGAGAGTCACCAAAAAGAAATAATATGCTTTCTAAAAACATAAAAAACGCCTTGATTATTGCTGTTGTAGTGGGAACTATATTAAACACCATCAACAGCTATGATGTGATTTGGGAAAGCAATTTTACTTTTAGAAATGTTTTAAGAATTGTCTTAACCTATATAACTCCGTTTTGTGTTTCGCTATATTCTTCTACATTAGCATCAAAATCATTCGAAAAAACAAATACTAAAAACACAGTTTCCGAAAAAGTAGCTGTGTTTTTTTTTATATAAATTTTAGTTTAAAAAATATTATTCTCATCAGATGAAAAATACTATTTCGCATAGAGTTGCCGATTTCCTTAAGAACTTCCCTCCTTTTACTTTTTTAAATCAACATGACATTGAAATTCTTTCGGAACAAATTTCTATCATTTATAAAGAAAAAGACAGCGTAATTTTTGCCGAAAACGAAGAAACCCACAACTCCTTTTATGTAGTGCATAAAGGCGCGGTGGCACTTAGAAAGGGAGTGAAAAATGACACCATTGACATGTGTGATGAAGGAGATATCTTTGGCTTAAGGCCTCTAATAGCCAATGAAAACTATCAAATGGAATCTAGAGCCTATGAAGAAACCATTCTTTATGCCGTTCCTATAGATGTTTTCAAGCCTTATGCCTTAATGAATAAAAATGTTGGGGATTTTTTAATTCAAAGTTTTGCAGCCAATACGAACAATCCCTATTCTGAAAGTTATAGGGGAAAACTGTATGGAGAAACTTTGGCGGGAGATAGCTTGGACAATAAATCGCAAATATTGGACATTCATCCTGTAAAATATTCAAAAAAGATAATAACCTGCTCGTCAATAACTCCTGCCAAAGAGATTGCCCAAATCATGACCGAAAAAAATGTAGGTGCCATACTTGTCGTTGAAGACAAACTTCCCATAGGCATTATTACAGATAAGGATTTGCGAAATAAAATTGTCACGGGCGAATACCCAATCACATCAGCTGCGTCAGTAATCATGACGAGTCCAGTTATTACCTATCCTAAAAAATTGACTACTACACAAGCGCAAATGGCTATGATGAAAAGCAACATTAGCCATATATGCCTTACCAAAGACGGAACACCAAATTCAAAAGCAGTTGGTATTCTATCCAAACACGATGTAATGGTTTCCTTGGGAAACAATCCTGCCGTCCTGATCAAGGCTGTAAAAAGAGCCAAAAAATACAAGGAAATAAAACCCATACGAACTAGCATCATGCAATTATTGCAAGGCTATCTAGACCAAAATATTCCAATAACGTTGACATCAAAAATTATTACCGAATTAAATGATGTATGCATTCAACAAGTTATTACTATAGCTTTAAAAAAAATGACTACGCCGCCGCCAGTTAAATTTGGCTGGCTGGCTATGGGAAGTCAAGGCAGAAGCGAACAATTATTGCAAACCGATCAAGATAACGCATTGGTTTATGAAGATGTTCCCGAAGAATTAAAAGAAAAGACTAAAAAATACTTCTTGGAATTGGCTACTCATGTTAATAAAGGATTATTTGAAATTGGATACGAATATTGCCCTGCCGAAATGATGGCATCCAACCCAAAATGGTGTTTGAGCCTTGACGAATGGAAAAAATTAGTACACCATTGGATCACAAATACAGGAAAGGATGAAGTGCTATTGTCCTTTATATTTTTCGATTACAGCCTATCTTATGGTGATAGCGAACTTGTGAACAAACTTTCAGATTTTATTTTGGAAGACATAAAAGCCAATCCCGTGTTTTACCTTCATTTAGTGAGTGGTGCATTACAAAGCCCATCCCCTACTGGATTTTTTAGGCAATTTTTATTAGAGCAAGATGGTGCCAATAAAGATTTCTTTGATATAAAAAGAAGAGCTTTAATGCCATTGAGTGATGCTGCCAGAGTTCTAATTTTATCCCATTCGGTAAAGTCAATTAGTAATACTCCAGAACGTTTTGAAAAATTAGCCGAATTGGAACCTCAAAACCGAGAGTTATATTTATCCTGTTCCTATTCGTATAAAGCACTTTTAAAATTTAGAACCAAACAAGGGCTTCTGCACCATGATTCTGGACAATATATCGCTTTGGAACATCTTACCAAGGTAGAAAAAATCAAATTAAAAAGTACTTTCAAAACCATTAAGGAACTACAAGAAATTATCTCTATTCGTTTTAATCCATCAAATATATTGTAATGAAAAACTTTTGGGCAGAATGGAAAACGCAACTCTTTGATTTTTTAAAAATCTCTAAAAAACCAATTGATGTAATTCTCTTAAAAACTGTTGAAAGTACTCGTTTTGTAGTTTTAGATACTGAAACGACTGGTTTTGATTATGATAATGACCGAATACTTTGCATAGGCGCAATTACCCTAAAAAATAGTGTCATCACCATTTCTGAAAGTTTTGAAATGTACATTCATCAAGAGCATTATGACAAAAACAGTGTTCAAATTCATGGTATTTTGAAAGATCTGGTTATGAATAAACCCTCTGAACTAGAAGTTTTGAAACAGTTTTTAACTTTTTTGGGAGATTCGGTCATCATTGCACATCATACCATATTTGATATAACAATGATCAATCGTGCGTTGGAACGAAATGGGCTTCCGCTATTAACAAACAAAACATTGGACACTGCCTTTCTCTATAAAAAAACATTAATAAGATCTAATTTATTGGAATACAAAGATCACTATGCACTAGATGATCTTGCTGATAAATTTGACATTTCCAAAAAAGACCGTCATACTGCAATGGGCGACGCTTATATTACCGCAATTGCCTTCTTGAAAATTGTAAAAAAATTAAAAGATAAAAAAGGAAAAGGTGAATTTCTCCTAAACGATTTGTTTTATTACTAAGCTAAATTCTCGTATGATTAAAAACTCTTTATTCGCAAAAAGAAAAAAACAAAAGAAATTTCGAAAATTTTAAAAAAAACTAAAAATATAACAGTGATTTTCTTTTAGGGAATATTTGTAATTTAAATCTCAAATAAGAAGCAATCTGTAATACGTATTTTCGTGACAATGTAAAATATAAAAAAATACAAAATTTACTTTTTTTGTGTTATTGGCTGTATTTTTATATTTTAGATTTAAATCCTGTAAATGTAGATTGTACCTTTACTGCAAAAAAAGGTATTGTTTGTTATTATATTAAAAAAAAACCAGCCAATAAATTGTGTATACGAAAATAAAACTTATTTTTGTGTAATCGATTACACAAGAAGCGCAATAAAAAAACCTACATAAAAATTAAACCCTAAAATAAAATGGATAATAAAAAAATTGGAAATTACAGATGGACCATTTGTGGAATGCTTTTCTTTGCAACTACTATTAACTACCTTGACAGACAAGTACTTTCTTTAACATGGAGCGATTTTATTTCTCCAGAATTTCATTGGACAAACAATGATTACGGAAACATCACCGCTTTGTTTTCTATATTTTATGCAGTTTCACTATTATTTGCCGGAAAATTTGTTGACTGGATGGATACAAAAAAAGGTTTTCTTTGGGCAATTGGTATTTGGTCTATTGGAGCCTGTTTGCATGCCTTTTGTGGTATTGCAACAGCAGGGATTATAACGGGAAACTGGTTCGTAGGTTTTGAAGGTGCCAAAGATGCAATCCATACGGTAAATGATACGGCGTTGGTAATTAACGTGAGTGTTACCTTGTTTATTTTTGCTCGTTTTGTACTAGCTGTAGGAGAAGCTGGAAACTTTCCTGCCGCCATTAAAACTACGGCTGAATATTTTCCTAAAAAAGACAGAGCTTTCTCCACCAGTATTTTCAATGCAGGTGCAACCGTAGGAGCATTGGCTGCCCCAATTACAATCCCATTTATTGCCAAAGCTTTTGGTTGGGAAATGGCATTTATAATCATTGGAGCTTTAGGATTTATTTGGATGGGATTTTGGATATTTATGTATGACAAACCTGAAAGACACCCAAGAGTTAATGCCGCAGAATTGGAATATATCCAACAAGATGATGTTGCCGACAGTAAATTAGTAGGTTATGTACCTGAAACAACCACTAAGGTAACTTTCAAAGATTGCTTTAAATACAAACAAACTTGGGCCTTTGCTTTTGGTAAGTTTATGACAGACGGTGTATGGTGGTTCTTCTTGTTCTGGACTCCAGCTTATTTAAAATCTGTTTACGGCATGGATTCTACTGACGCTGCTTTCCCCTTATTTGTACTTTACATGATAACTTTACTTTCTATTATTGGAGGTTGGCTGCCAACTTATTTTGTTGATAAAAAAGGAATGAATCCTTACGAAGGAAGAATGAGAGCGATGTTAATTTTTGCATTTTTCCCATTGTTGGCGTTATTGGCGCAACCTTTCGGATATATTAGCTATTGGGTACCCGTAATTATTATTGGTATTGCTGGAGCTGCTCACCAAGCTTGGTCAGCAAATATTTTCACTACAGTGGGAGACATGTTCCCTAAAAAAGCAATTGCTACCATAACAGGTATTGGAGGCTTAGCTGGAGGTTTAGGTTCTACCCTAATCAACAAAGGATCTGGAGTATTATTTGATTATGCTCATAGAACCTGGACTACTGTAGATGGTCAGCCATTTCTACAAAAATTTCCACAATACGTAACAGAACCAATACCTGAAACTTTTTTTAAGGAATTAGAAAAAACAGGAGTTATTATTTCTGATGGTATCAATACCGGATACATGATTATTTTTTCAATTTGTGCAGTTTGTTACTTAACAGGTTGGATCGTAATGAAATCATTAGTTCCTAAATACAGTCCTATAAAAGACCTTTAAAACATAACCACTTATATCTATTAACTAACCAACCAAACCTGTAATTATGAATGAAGCCAATGCAACGATAGGAAAATATCGTTGGACAATATGTAGCTTAGTCTTTTTTGCTACTACAGTAAATTATTTAGATCGAAATGTAATAAGTTACCTAAGACCTTTTTTAGCGGAAGCTTTTCATTGGTCACCAGAACAAGAAGTAATTGATTATGCAAATATTGAAATAGCTTTTAAAATTGCCTACGCATTGGGAATGCTTATGGCAGGAGGCTTCATTGATAAATTAGGTACAAAGTTAGGATATGCAATAGCAACTGGTTTATGGAGTTTAGCTGCAATTGGTCATGCTATTGCAACAGGAACCGGTGGCTTTATAATTGCACGAATATTTTTGGGAATTACAGAAGCTGGAAATTTTCCTGCCGCTATCAAGGCAACAGCTGAATGGTTTCCACAAAAAGAACGAGCCTTGGCAACTGGAATATTTAATTCTGGTAGTAATATTGGAGCTATAATTGTTCCTTTATCAGTACCATTTATTGCTGAAAATTATGGTTGGCAATGGGCTTTTATTGCAACTGGTGTTATCGGTTTCATATGGTTGATTTTATGGTTTATATATTATGAGATCCCTGAAAAACAAAAACGATTATCACAAGCTGAATTAGAATATATCAATTCTGATAAAGCGGAAGTGATTGAAGAAGAGAATATAGAAAAAGTATCTTGGTTAAAATTACTTTCATTCCGTCAAACATGGGCATTTGCAATCGGCAAATTACTAACCGATCCTGTATGGTGGTTTTATTTATTCTGGTTGCCTGATTTCTTGATGAAACAGTATAAACTTTCAGCCACTGAAATAATTTGGCCATGCGCTTTGGTGTATGTAATTGGAAGTATAGGAAGTATTGGAGGAGGATGGTTACCTCTGAAATTGATTAATAAAAATTGGCCTGCATACAAAGCTCGTAAAACAAGTATGTTGATTTATGCATTTGCAGTTTTGCCCGTTTTATTTTCTCAGCATTTAGGAGCAATCAACATGTGGTGGGCTATTTTGGTTATTGGATTAGCAGTTTCAGCACATCAAGCTTGGAGTGCAAATATCTTTACAACCGTATCCGATATGTTCCCGAAACACACAACTGCCTCTGTAACAGGTATTGGAGGAATGTTTGGTGCATTTGGTGGAATTTTATTAACTTTAGTAATTCAAAAAAATATGTTTGTTTACTATACTAAAATTGGTAAAATAGAAACAGGCTATTTCATTATGTTTTGCATCTGTGGAGCAGCTTATTTACTAGCTTGGCTCATCATGCATATATTGGTTCCGAGAATGAAAAAAGTAGAATTATAAATTTTCAAACAAATAAATTTAATTGGGTTATGTTTTTTAAATATAAAAATCATAATTTTGTGCAATCGATTACATTAAACTTTATACCATGATAAAATATAGCTCTAGATACGCATCTAGCCCTGAAGCAGTAAAAAAATATGATACAAAACAGTTAAGAGACGAATTCTTGATTGACAACTTAATGAAGGAAGATGAGATTACTTTAACCTATTCTCACTACGATCGTTATATCGCTGGTTCAGCAGTTCCCGTGAAAGATTTAACTTTGGAAACCATAGATCCTTTAAAAGCAGGTTACTTCCTTGAGCGTCGAGAAATGGGAATTATCAATGTTGGAGGTAATGGTTCTATTGTGATTGAAGGAATCACTTATGAATTAGGTTTTAAAGATGCATTATATATAGGTAGCGGAAATAAGGAAGTTATTTTTAAAAGTGATGACCCAAAAAATCCTGCTAAATACTATATCAATTCTGCACCAGCACACACAAATTATCCAACCAAAAAAGTAAGCTTGGCTGAAGCTAACAAACTTCAATTGGGTACAATGGAAACAGCCAATCACCGTACGGTAAGCCAAATGATAATTGGAGGTGTTGTAACTACTTGTCAATTACAAATGGGTATGACTGAATTAAAGCCAGGAAGCGTTTGGAATACAATGCCTGCCCACGTACACGACCGCAGAATGGAAGTTTACTTCTATTTGGACATCCCGGAAAATCAAGCAGTTTGTCACTTCATGGGAGAACCACAGGAAACAAGACATATTTGGATGAACAATCATCAAGCGGTAATTTCTCCACCTTGGTCTATCCACTCTGGTTCAGGAACTAGCAATTATACTTTTATTTGGGGAATGGCCGGTGAGAATTTAGATTACGGAGATATGGATGTTTGCAAAATAACTGAATTAAGATAATTAGTAATTAACTATAAAAAATAGAAAATATTATGTCAATAAACCTTTTTGATTTAACAGGGAAAACAGCACTTATTACAGGAGGAGTTCACGGTTTAGGAATGGCTATGGCGAAAGGACTTGGACAAGCAGGAGCCAAAATTGTAGTAAACGATCTTTCACAAGAAGCCTTGGATAATGCAGTTGCAGAATACAAATCTGTAGGCCTTGAAGCTTACGGATATTTATTTAACGTATGCGATGAGGAAGCTGTTATTGCTAATATTGCAAAAATTGAAGCTGAAGTTGGCCCAATCGATATTTTGGTTAACAACGCAGGAATTATCAAAAGAACACCTATTGTTGATATGACAGTTGAGGATTTCACTGCAGTTATAACTGTAGATTTAATAAGCCCTTTTATTGTTTCCAAAAATGTTGTTAAAGGAATGATTGCTCGTGGAAACGGCGGGAAAATCATCAACATTTGCTCTATGATGAGTGAATTGGGTAGAGACTCTGTTAGTGCATACGCTGCTGCAAAAGGCGGATTAAAAATGCTAACTAAAAACATGGCTACTGAATGGGCTAAATTTAACATTCAAACTAATGGAATTGGACCTGGTTACTTCGCAACAAGTCAAACTGCTCCAATTAGAGTTGATGGGCATCCATTTAATGAATTCATTATCAGCAGAACTCCTGCAAATCGTTGGGGAGATCCTGAGGATTTACAAGGTGCTGCTATCTTCTTGTCTTCAAAAGCAAGTGACTTTGTAAACGGACATATTCTTTATGTAGATGGTGGAATCCTTGCTACTATTGGAAAACCATCAAACGAATAATAATACTTTAAGAAAATTATAATGAGTACTAATTTCATACATGATAATTTTTTATTAGAAAATAAATACGCTGAAGAATTATATCACAACTATTCCAAAAATCAGCCAATTATTGATTATCATAATCACTTATCACCTCAGTTCATTGCTGAAGACAAAATTTTTGACAACATTACCAAAGTTTGGATTAATGGTGACCACTACAAATGGCGTGCCATGCGTACTTTGGGAGTTAACGAACAGTTCATCACCGGAAATGGTTCTGACAAGGATAAATTTTTAAACTGGGCAAAAACTGTTCCATATACAATGCGTAATCCTTTGTATCACTGGACACATTTAGAATTGGCTCGTTATTTTGACATTACTGAGTTATTAAACGAAAAATCAGCTGAAAGAATTTACGAGCAAGCTTCTGCAAAAGTAAATTCTCAAGAATACAGCACTCAAAACTTACTTCGCAAAGTAAATGCGGAATTCGTTTGTACTACAGAAGATCCAATTGACACATTGGAATTTCACCAACAATTGGCAAAAAGTAGCTACGAAGTAAAAGTAGGAACTGCATTCAGACCAGACAAAGCTATCCTTATCTCTAATGATGGTTATAATGAATACATCAACACATTAGGAGAAAAAGCGGGAATAACTATCAATACTTATGCTGATTTATGTTCGGCTTTGAGAAACAGAATCGACTTTTTTGACAAAAATGGTTGCAAACTTTGTGACCACGGTTTAGACCAAGTTTACTTCGAAAACTATACTGAAAGCGAAGTGGCTGCCATTTTCAAAAAGAAAAGAGAAAATGGAGTATTAAGCAACGAAGAAGCTTTAAAATTTCAAAGTGCCGTTTTATTCTTCTTGTTCGAAACCTATCACGAATTTGGATGGGTACAACAACTTCACTTAGGTGCATTGAGAAACAACAATGCCCGTATGCACAGAATCTTGGGACCTGACACAGGATGGGATTCTATCGGAGATTATCCACAAGCACAAAAACTGTCCGGTTTCTTGAACGCATTGGACAGCAAAGATAAATTGGCAAAAACAATTATTTACAACTTGAACCCTGCTGACAACGAAGTTATGGCTACCATGATTGGTAACTTTAACGATGGAAGCGTTAGAGGAAAAGTTCAATTTGGTTCAGGATGGTGGTTTTTAGACCAAAAAGACGGAATGACCAAACAATTGAATGCTCTTTCAAACATGGGATTAATCAGCTGTTTTATTGGTATGTTGACTGATTCAAGAAGCTTCTTATCTTTCCCAAGACATGAATATTTCAGAAGAATTCTTTGTAATCTTTTAGGAGATGAAATCAAAAGAGGTGAACTTCCAAATGACATGGAATGGATTGGAAAAATGGTTTCGGACATCAGTTACAATAATGCCAAAGAATATTTTAAATTCTAATATTTAGAAATTAAATAGAATATTAATCATTAAAAAGTTCAGGTTTGAAAAAAGTTGTCACTTTTGGAGAAATATTATTAAGATTATCGCCTCCAAGCCATTTAAGGCTGACACAGGCTACGTCTTTTGATTTATATTTTGGCTGTGCTGAAGCAAATGTTGCTGCATCATTGTCAAAATTTGGACTTCCTGTTAAATTTGTAACAGCAGTTCCTCCAAATGAACTTGGAGAATCGTCATTGAACATGATACGCTCTTTTGCAGTAGAACCGGTTGCAACAATTCAAGGAAAAAGGCTTGGAATATACTATTTTGAGCAGGGTGCCTCGGAGAGACCCGGAAAAGTAGTGTATGACAGAGAAGATTCTTCTTTTTCAACTTTAAGAAAAGGAATGATTGATTGGGAAGCTATTTTCAATGATGCCGATTGGTTTCATTGGTCTGGAATAACTCCTTCCCTATCGCTTGAGTTGGCAGAGCTTTGTGAAGAAGCACTACTTGTTGCCTCTCGCATGGGATTAACCATTTCAGCCGATTTGAATTACAGACCCAAGCTTTGGCAATATGGTAAAAAAGCCAACGAAATAATGCCTGCATTGGTAAAACACTGCGACCTATTGTTAGGCGGCATCGATGAATCTGAAATAGTTTTAGGTGTTCCAAAGAATGAAAACGACACCGAAGATGTAGTTTTCGCTAATTGGATGAAATCTTTTCCTAAATTAAAAAATATAGTTTCCACTCATAGAATGGATGCAAATGCTTCTTCCAATGGAATTAGTGCTTCATTATGGAACGGAGAAATTTTATTGAATTCCCGAAGATATAACATCTCTCATATCATAGACAGAATTGGTGCCGGAGATGCATTCATGGCGGGAATTATTTATGGATTGATCACTTGGCCTGATGACCATCAGACTGCTCTTGAGTTTGCTGTTGCAGCCACCTGTTTGAAACACTCCATCTCTGGAGATATAAACTTGGCTACAGTAAATGAAATCAAGGCACTTATGGGAGGTTCTGGCGGTGGAAGAGTTTCAAGATAAATTTAGAAACATTTTACAAATTTTATAAAAACAAATAAACAATTAAAAAAAATGGGAAAAAGAGTAGTAACGTTTGGTGAAATAATGTTAAGATTAGCACCACAAGGATTTTTAAGATTTTCACAAGCTGACAATTTTGATGTTGTATATGGGGGTGGAGAATCTAATGTAGCTGTTTCACTTGCAAACTATGGAATTCCAGTTGATTTTGTAACACGTTTACCAAAAAATGATATTGGAGAATGCGCAATGATGGAAATGCGTAAAAGAGGAGTTGGTGTAGATAATATTGTTTGGGGTGGAGATCGTTTAGGAATTTATTTCCTTGAAACGGGAGCAGTAAGCAGAGGAAGTAAGGTTGTATACGACAGATCACACTCTTCTATGTCTGATATCCAACCAGGAATGATCAATTGGGAAAAAGTTTTTGAAGGTGTTGAATGGTTCCATTGGACTGGTATTACTCCAGCAATCTCTCAAAGTTCTGCTGATGCTTGTTTAGAGGCTGTTAAAGCTGCTAGCAAATTAGGAGTTACTATTTCTACAGATTTGAACTACCGTGCTAAACTTTGGAAATACGGTGGAGATCGTGAGGCTATCATGACTGAATTAACTTCTTACTGTGATGTAATCTTAGGAAACGAGGAAGATGCTGAAATGCACTTTGGAATCAAACCAGAAGGAGCAGCTGTTCAAACTCACGGACACGATGTAAAAGCTGAGGCTTTCTTATCTGTATGTCAACAAATGATGGAAAAATTCCCAAAAGCTAAAAAAGTAATTACTACTTTAAGAGGTTCTATCTCTGCATCTCACAACACTTGGGCTGGAGTTTTATACGATGGAAAACAAATGTTACAAACTCGTCAATATCAAATTACTGATATCGTTGATAGAGTTGGTGGTGGTGACTCATTCATGGGAGGTTTAATCTACGGATTATTGACTTACCCAGAAGATGATCAAAACGCTTTAGATTTTGCTGTAGCTGCTTCTTGCTTGAAACACACTATCAAAGGTGATGCTAACTTAGTTACAGTTGATGAAGTTACTAAACTTATGGGTGGTGACGCTTCTGGTAGAGTTGCTAGATAATTAAGAAATTATGATCGTAGATACACTAAAAAACGGATCCCAATATACAAGCTTACATCCTTTGTTTGCAAAAGCATTTGATTTTATGAATCAAAATGACATTGCTAACCTAGAAATCGGAACAATCCAAATCGAGGAAGGCTTGAAAGTAATTGTAAGTGCTGGAAACGGAAAAACTAGAGAAACTAGTTTGGCTAAATTTGAATGCCATGATAAAAATATCGACATTCAGGTTTGTGTAAAAGGATTGGAAACCATAGCTTGGAAACCAAGAGAAAAATGTGTTATTCCTAATGGAGACTACAATCCAGAGAAAGATGTACGTTTTTTTAATGACACACCAGATATGGACTTTCAATTGACAGACGGACAGTTTGTGATATTTTATCCAGGTGATGTTCACGCCCCAATGATTGGTGAAGGTGAAATCAAAAAATTGGTATTTAAAGTTAAAATCTAAAAAACAATGAGCAAAATTCAAAATGTAACTGATGCAATTATAGCACAAGGAATGCTTCCTTTGTACTTCAATGCAGATGAAAACGTAACAATAGAAGTATTAAGAGCGATTTACAGAGCTGGAATCAAAGCGGTAGAATATACAAGCCGTGGAGAAACTGCTTTGAGCAACTTCACTAAAATGGTGGAAGTGCGTAATGCCGAAATGCCAGATTTATTGTTAGGTATTGGAACTATCAAAAACAAAAAACAAGCTGAAGAGTATTTGGCTGTTGGTGCTGATTTCTTCATCAGCCCAGGTTTTGTTCCTGAAGTAGCTGAATTACTAATCAGTCAAGGTGTTTTATACAGCCCAGGTTGTATGACTCCTACTGAAATTATTGCTGCTGAAAATGCAGGAGTAAAATTCATCAAACTTTTTCCAGGAAATATGTTAGGACCTGAATTCTTAAGCGGAATTAAGGATATTTTCCCAAATCTAATTTTCATGCCAACAGGTGGTGTGGACACAACAGCCGAAAACATCGGTGGTTGGTTTAAGGCAGGAGTTTCTGCAGTTGGAATGGGAAGCAAATTGATCAGCAAACCATTGATGGCTGCTAAAGATTATGCAAAAATCGAAGCTGATACTAAATCAGTTTTGGCTTTGATCCAATCAATTAAATAATTTATTGCCAGGCTTTTGATTTGTTCCATTTACAAATCAAAAGCCGGCTTTAAAAAACATAAAAAAAATCTAAGTGCATTAACCTATTTAAAATCACTCGCTGTAGATTTTTTTTCAGATTTATAAAATCTTTTTTAAAAAATTTAATCGGTCAAATAGTAATTCAAAATGTTTCAAAACATTTTAATCACTATACAAGGTACATACTTATTACCGATATCAAAAATACAGATAATACATTGCCTCAGTATTGGCAAAATAAAATATAACAAACGAATAAATTTCAAAACCAGGGTTTTATCTACACATAAAATCAAAACTTTTAGCAAGTTTAAAATAAGTGTAAATTAAACAGTTATTTGGTTTTTGAAATAATATTCTTCAACATAAAGGATTAAATAAGCGACTAGACTAATAAGAACAAAGAATTCATTCCCAATCCTCATTAAAGTTTGAAAACAGACATTCTTAGGAAATCGGTCGCTTATTATAAGCCAAACAAAAATAAAAATTCAGAAAGAATCGCACAATAAAAAATATCTTTTTAAAAAAAATAAAATGAAAAAATTAAATAGAGTAAACACAGGTTTAGAAAAATTACAACCTATTAAAGTAGTTCAATTTGGTGAAGGTAATTTCCTTAGAGCATTCGTTGATTACGCTTTTCACAAACTAAATAAAGAAGTTGATTTCAATGCAGGGATTGCAATGGTTCAGCCATTGAAAGACGGTATGGTAAACATGATTAATGACCAAGATGGCCTTTATACCTTGTTTATGAATGGAATCAAAAAAGGAGAAAAAATACAGGATATTCAATTAATTGACAATGTTGTAAAAGCTATAAATCCATATACTGAATTTTCAGATTATTTAGCCTTGGCCAAAGAAGAAGAACTTCAATTTATCGTTTCAAACACTACAGAAGCTGGAATTGAATTTATCGGAACTGATACTCCAGATATGCAGCCACCTGCAGCATTTCCTGCAAAGTTGACTGTTTTGTTATACGAAAGATTTAAACATTTCAATGGGGATGCTTCTAAAGCAGTAACTATCATTCCTTGTGAATTGATTGATTATAACTCAGAGACTCTTAAAAAAATTATATTACAATATGTTGATTTATGGAAGCTAGAAGATTCATTCAAAACTTGGGTGTCTGATTCTTGTACATACCACAGCACTTTGGTTGACAGAATTGTACCTGGATATCCAAGAGCTAATATTGAAGAATACAATAGCAAATTAGATTATGAAGACAATTTAATTGTTGCTGCTGAACCATTCTTCCTTTGGGCTATTGAAGGCGGAGATGATTTGAAAGCAAAATTACCATTCCATAAAACAGATTTGAATGTGAAGATTGTTGATGATATTCGTCCATTTAAAATGATTAAAGTTCGTATTTTGAACGGTGCGCATACTGCAATGGTTCCTATTTCTCTTTTATACGGTAACAAATTAGTAATGGAAACAGTTAACGGAGATTTCACTGGAAAATTCGTAGACAGCGTTATTGCTGAAATCAGTGAAACCCTTGCTATGGAAAAAAATGAAATTACTGCCTATTGTGAAGAGGTAATGGACCGTTTTAGAAATCCATTTATCAAACATGCACTTGCTGATATTGCTTTAAACTCTATCTCTAAATTCAAAGTAAGAGTTTTACCAAGTTTATTAGGATATTACAACAGCAATAAAAAATTACCTGTTAGTCTAACTTATTCATTAGCTTGTTTGATCCAATTCTACAAAGGAACTTGGAATAATGAAGCATTACCTGTAAAAGATACTCCAGAATTGGTTGAAGCATTTCAAAACGCTTGGCAATTAGGAGCTTTAGATTCAGTTGTTGCCAAAGTTTTAGCTAACACAGAATTCTGGGGCGAAGATTTAACAAAAATTAACGGTTTATCAGAAGCTATAGTGGTAGCTTTGAATGAAATTGAGGCTAATGGAATCGAAAATGGTTTCGCTAATTTCAGCAAACAATTCTAATTAAAAGACAAAAAAATCATTATCATGCAAAAAAAATTAATAAAAGTAAATCCAGCAGATAACGTAATTGTCGCTTTAACCGATTTGGTACAAAACGAACAAATTACATTTGAAGGAACTACCGTCTCACCAACAACTGATGTTAAAGCAAAACATAAAATCGCAGAGAAAGATTTTGCAATTGGTGATGAAATTATAATGTATGGCGTTTTGGTAGGAAAAGCTGTAGAACCTGTAAAAAAAGGAGAAGTAATTACCACCGAAAATGTAAAACATCAAAGTGAAGAAGTTTTTCGTAAAACCGGAAATTTAGGCTGGACTCCGCCAAATGTAGATCGTTGGAAAGACAAAACTTTCAACGGATACCACCGTACTGATGGGCAAGTTGGAACCAAAAATGTTTGGTTATTTATTCCATTAGTTTTTTGTGAAAACAAAAATATCGAAAAACTGAAAGATATTTTCGAAAACGAATTACTACCAAAAAAAGAAGTTTCTTACAAAAACTTATTACGCTCTTTAATTGAAGAAAAAAGCGTAGAAGAAGTTGCTGAGAAAAATCCAACTGAAAATCTTTTAGATAATATAGAAGTAAAGTTCATCAACCATCAAGGTGGCTGTGGTGGAATTCGACAAGATTCGGAATTGCTGGCAAAACTGCTTGCAGGATATGTGAATAATCCAAATGTTGCCGGTGCAACTATTTTAAGTTTGGGCTGCCAAAATTTGCAAGTAAATATCTTTAAAGATGCATTGAAAGCAATGAGTCCAAATTGTGATAAAGAAATTTTGATCTATGAGCAGCAACAAATTGGAACTACCGATCAAATGTTTCAAATGGTAATTAAAGATTCTTATGAAGCCATTAAAAGAGCTAACAAAATTGAACGTAAACCTGCTCCTATTTCAAAACTAAGTATTGGTTTGGAATGTGGTGGATCTGACGGATTTTCAGGAATATCGGCAAATCCAGCATTAGGAGTTGTTTCAGATATTTTCGCAGCTTTGGGAGCCAAATCCATTTTGGCAGAGTTTCCAGAATTATGCGGCGTTGAGCAAGAATTGATGAACCGATGTGTGGACGAAGAGAAAGCAGACAAGTTTTTATCCTTGATGAAAGCTTTTGAAAAATCAGTTGTAGATGCAGGTTCAGGGTTTGATATGAATCCATCTCCAGGAAATATTAAAGACGGATTAATTACCGACGCTATGAAATCTGCAGGTGCATCTAAAAAAGGAGGAACTGCACCTATTGTAGATGTTTTAGATTACGGTGAATATATTTCAAAACCAGGTTTAAATCTTCTAAATACACCAGGAAATGACGCCGAATGTACTACAGGATTGGTTGGAGCGGGAGCAACAGTTGTTTTATTTACCACAGGTTTAGGAAATCCGATGGGGAATCCAGTTGCACCAGTTGTAAAAATTGCTTCAAACACGACATTAACTAATAGAATGTCGGATATTATCGATTTCAATGCTGGAACTGTGATTACTGGTGAAAAAAACATAACCGAAGTTGGAGCAGAACTCGTAGATTACATTATAGAATTGGCAAGCGGAAACGTAGAAACAAAAGCTGATCAGCTGAAACAAGATGTATTTATTCCTTGGAAAAGAGGAGTTTCACTATAATATAAAGTTTTGAAACTATTGCTAAAAAAGCTGTTAGAAAAATTTCTAACAGCTTTTTTATTACTGAAAATCAAATAATAAATTACTTGATTCTTGTAGATGATTTTCGAATATGCAATGCTGGATTGAGCACCACTTTTTTCTCAATTTTTATATTATCAGTATTATTGATCTGTTCCAAAAAAACTTTGGCGGCCATTTTTCCCATCTCTAACGGAGATTGATCTACTGAAGAAATAGATAATTCCATAAAGCGAGTAAAAGGTTCATTTCCAAAACCAAATACACAAAACTCTTCTGGAATATTAATACCTCTTTCTTTCAGCTCTTGAATTGCTCCTAACGCTGCAAAATCACTCGAAGAGAAAATACCATCAGGACGAGGGTTCAAACTTAATAATTTATCGACAGCTTGTCTTCCAGCATCAACATTACTACGCGTTTGAAAAACATAGTCTTCATTACACACCAAGTTAAAGTCTTGTAATGCTTTATGATATCCCCTATTTCTATTGTCAAATATTTCAAGTGATAGATCACCCGTTAAATGGGCAATACGTTTACAACCCTGTTCAATAAGGTTTTTTGTAGCTAAATAACCGCCTTCAAAATCATCAATGGTGACAGAACTTACACCTTCCATTTTTCTTTTTCTATCAAAAAAGATCAATGGAACATTTTTGTCAACGACATTCTTTATTACGTGATCATTTTCTGTAGAAACATTTGAAATAGACATTAAAATTCCATCTACTTGTGCATTCAATAATGTAGTAATATTTTCAGTCTGCCTCGTTTCATCTTCATAAGTTTGACAAATAATCACGTGGTATCCTTTGGGATGCAATTCTTCTTCAATACCTCGAATTACCGAAGCAAAAAAGTTGCTATCAATACGCGGTACAATGACACCTACGTTATTACTTTTGCCAGAGCGCAAGGATTGTGCCAACCTATTTTGCTTATAATTCATTTTGGTTGCAGTCTCCAACACCAATTTTCTTGTAATTTCACTAATTTTTGGATTGTTATTTAAAGCCCGTGAAACCGTTGCTGCAGTAATATCAAGCGCTTTCGCAATATCGTAGATTGTTGTTTTTTGATCCATTATGGAATTAATATATACAATTAAATCGGTAAAAATAAATAAAAAATTCAATTAAAATCAATTAATGTTATCGATTGCATAAAAACTGATTAATTCGTTAATTTTGAAATCAAAATAGCAATTAAATGCTAAAAAATTCATAAATATAAATACTACACTAACAATATGACAAGAAAATTTAGTTTAATTTATATTTATACTTTTTTTCGACACTTTTTTTTGTTTATCTAAAAATTATATGTAGGTTTGTGTAATCGATTACATAATTAACTATATCTTCAAAATAAAGCAAAATGAAATCATTCAGAACGTATATAATTTTGAAAAAACTTATAAGTCAACCAATCATTTCATTTGTTTGTACCTTATTAATGGGATTTTCAGTTTTTTCACAAGAAAAAAATCAATCGAAGGAACAATGGAAAAAAATGCAATCCATAGTAAAGTCAATCAAACAACCAACCTTCCCAAACAAAACTTATAACATACTTCAGTATGGTGCACAATCAAGCACAACATTCGATAACACCGAAGCTATAACAAAAGCGATTCAGGAATGTAGTAAAAACGGTGGTGGTACAGTTTTAGTTCCAAAAGGGAAATTTCTATCTCATTCGATTCATTTGGAAAACAATGTTAATTTTCATTTAGATAAAGATGCCGAAATTCTTTTCAGTACAAATCCGAAAGATTATTATCCATTGGTACATACCTCTTTTGAAGGAACTGAACTTATGAACTATTCTCCTTTAGTATATGCTTATCAAAAAAGCAATGTTGCTATAACGGGAGAGGGAACTTTAAACGGCCAAGCGACTAATGAAAATTGGTGGCCTTGGTGTAATAGCGAACAATATGGTTGGAAAAAAGGGACACCTTCTCAGGCTGACCCACTAAATCGATTGCGTTTAGTGGAAATGGCGGAAAACAACATCCCAGTTAGTGAAAGAATTTTTGGAGAAGGTCATTATTTAAGACCTAATTTTGTAGAATTTTTTGAATGCAAAAACATCCTTATACAAAATATCACTATAATAAATGCCCCGTTTTGGGTTCTTCACCCTATCAAATCAGAAAATATGATAATAGACGGTGTCAACATTAATAGTCATGGCCCAAATAATGACGGTTGTGATCCAGAATATTCTAAAAATGTAATCATCAAAAATTGTACATTTAACACAGGTGATGATTGCATTGCCATAAAATCGGGTAGAGATGCTGATGGTAGAAGAGTTGCCATGAAAAGCGAGAACATTATTGTTCAAAATTGCAATATGTTTGATGGTCATGGTGGTGTAACCATTGGAAGCGAAATTTCAGGAGGTGTAAGCAATGTTTATGTTGAAAATTGCAAAATGAACAGTCCAAATCTTGACATTGCCATTCGATTAAAAACGAATTCCAAAAGAGGCGGTTTAATAGAAAATTTTTATGTAAGAAACATAGAAGTAGGACAAGTCAAGGAAGCAATATTGAAAGTAGATATGTTTTACAATGTACATGGTAACCAAAATGGCACATTCATCCCTAAAATAGAAAATATTTATTTAGAAAATGTAAATGTAAAAAACGGTGGGAAATATAGTATATTAGCTAAAGGCTATAAAGAATCACCGATTAAAAACATCACTTTTGAAAATGTAACAATAGAAAAAGTAAAAGAACCTTTCTCAATAGAAAACGTAATCAATCTCAATTTTATAAACACTAATATCAATGGAAAATTAATGAAAAATTAAAATGAAAAACCAACAAAACCAAATGGAAAAACCAAAAAAATCAATTAATTATTAAAACCAAATTTATGACCAATAACAGTTTAATTAAAAAAAGAACCAAAAGCTTTTTTGTTTTTACTCTTTTTCTGGTGTTTCTCATGAGCAACAAGGCAATATCGCAGAATGTTACCACCATACAAGGAACAGTTAAAGATGCCATGGGCCTAACCTTGCCAGGAGTAAATATTATAGAAAAGGGAACGAAAAACAGTACTACATCGGATTTCGATGGAAAGTACACTATAAAACTCACAAAACAAGGAGCTGTTTTAAGTTTTTCCTTCGTAGGTTTCAAAACCAAAGAAGTTGCGACCGCTGGAAGAACCAAACTCGATGTTGCTTTAGCTGATGATTCAAACACACTAAATGAAGTTGTAGTTGTTGGATATGGAACAGTAAAAAAAGCAGATTTAACTGGAGCTGTCTCTAGTATCACGGGAACTGATTTAAAAAAAGTGCCTATTGCAAACGTTGCTGAAGCCCTGACAGGACGTTTAGCAGGTGTGCAAGTAACTTCTGCAGAAGGTTCTCCTGACTCTGATATAAAAATTAGAATTCGTGGAGGAGGATCATTAACACAAGATGCTTCACCATTAATTATTGTCGACGGTTTTCCTGTAAACAGTTTGAATGACATTTCGTCTTCTGACATTGAGTCCTTAACTGTTTTAAAAGATGCATCATCTACAGCAATTTATGGTTCTAGAGGAGCAAATGGAGTTATTATTGTTACTACCAAAAAAGGAAAAGATGGCAAAATGTCAGTTAATTTCAATATGTTTTATGGGATGAAGAATATTGCAAATACCATTGACGTTCTTGAGCCTGGAGATTTTGTAAATTGGCAATATGAGTATGCTACACTAAAAAAAGACATACCTTCTTATACCAAATATTTTGGTGCATGGCAAGACCAAGATTTATATAGAGGTGTAAAAGGCGATGATTGGCAAAAACAAATTTATGGCCGTACAGGCGAAGTACAAAGCCGTGATTTAAGTATACGCGGTGGGTCTGAAAAAATCAACTACAACTTTAATTATGCACATTATGATGAAAAAGCTATTATGTTGGGATCTGATTTTAAAAGAAATAACTTATCCTTATCTTTGAATAGCAAAGCGAGTGACAAAGTTGACCTTTCATTTACAATGCGTTATTCCGATACAGAAATAAATGGTGGAGGTGTTAACGAACAAAAAGAAGTATCTGCGTCAGATTCACGTTTACGTCATGCTGTTGGGTATTCTCCTGTTCCTTTACCAGGTTTAACTACAGATAATACAGATGAAGCTCTTTCTAGTTATCTAGTTAATCCATTTGTCGCTGTAGAAGATAATCAACAACAACAATTTAGAAAAAACTTCAATATGCTTGGTAGTTTTTCATGGAAATTAATTGACAATTTAGTTTTTAAAACTGAACTTGGATTGAATAATTATGGTTACCAAAATTATCGTTTCTATGGTCGTTCTACATATTATGCAACAAATGTCCCTAAAGATGTGAATCAAGGTAAACCATCACTCGTGATGTCCGACCAAAGTACTGTTACTTTTAGAAATGCTAATACACTTAATTACAATTTCAAAAAAATAATGGGTGATGATCACCATTTAACAGCATTATTAGGTGAAGAATCAATAAAAACTACTTCAAATACTGTTACTTCAACAATTCAAGGTTTTCCTATAACATTTGATTTTGATGAGGCACAAAGAATAACTACTCAAGGAAAACCATTATTGGTAGACAATAACTATAGTCCAGATGACAAATTACTATCGTTTTTCGGACGTGTAAACTATGATTACAAAAACAAATATTTATTGACTGCAACATATCGTGCAGATGGTTCAAGTAAATTTTTAGGAAGTAATAAATGGGGTTATTTTCCAGCAGCAGCAGCAGCTTGGAAAATTTCAGAAGAAAGTTTCTTAAAAGATGTAAGTTGGTTAAGTGCACTTAAAATAAGAGCAAGTTATGGAGAAGCAGGAAACAATAATATCCCTACTGGACAAACATTTAAAGCTTTTATATCTTCCATTACTACTTGGGTTGATGGTGTTGAAAACATCTTAGCTACACCAAAAACATTTTACAATCCAGATTTAAAATGGGAAACTACAATAACACAAAACGTAGGTTTAGATTTTGATTTATTTAAAAGTCGTATAAATGGTTCCGTAGAGTTATATAAAAATAAAACTAAAGACCTTTTAATATTGTTCCCAATACCAGGAATTGGATATGATAATCAATATCGTAATATGGGAGAAACTCAAAATACAGGAGTTGAAGCAACTTTAAACTTAGCCGCAATACAGACGGCTAAATATGGTTTGAATTTTTCTTTCAACATTGGTATCAACAAAAATCGTATTAATTCTCTTGGGGTAATGAATGATTTTGGAGTAGCAACCAATTGGGCATCTACACAAATTGGACAAGATTATAGAGTACAAGTAGGCTCACCGATAGGATTAATGTATGGATATCAAAATGATGGTCGTTACGAAGTATCAGACTTTACTTATTCTGCTGGAAAATACACTTTAAAACCTTACTTCTTACCTGATGGAATAACAAGAAACCCAGAAGGTGTTGTTAACAGTACAACTGTAGTTGGAACGGTACAACCTGGCTACATGAAATTAAAAGATCTTAATGGAGATGGTATTGTAAATGCATCTGATCAAACAATTATTGGTAATGCAAACCCAAAGAATACAGGAGGTATGGTAATTAATGCCAATGCTTATGGATTCGATCTTTCTGCAGCATTTAACTGGAGTTATGGTAATGATATTTATAATGCTAATAAAGTAGAATTTAATACATCCAACCAGAACGGTCAATATAGAAATTTATCTACTCAAATGGCAGAAGGACAAAGGTGGACCAACATAGACCCCTCTAATGGTCAATTAGTTACTGATCCAACTGCATTGACAGAATTAAACGCTAATACAACAATGTGGTCACCATATATGTCAAATTTTGTTTTTAGTGATTGGGCTGTTGAAGACGGTTCTTTCTTACGACTTAATAATCTAACACTAGGTTATACTGCTCCAGAATTCTTTAATTCTAAATTGGGAATTACAAAATTGAGATTTTACGCTACTGCCTCTAATGTTTTTGTTTGGACAAATTATTCAGGTCCAGACCCAGAGGTTTCGACAAAAAGAAGTACACCTCTGACGCCAGGTGTTGATTATTCAGCATATCCACGTAGCAGACAATTTGTTTTTGGTTTAAACCTTAATTTTTAATTAAACAACACTCAAAAAATGAAACATACAATAATAATAGCAGGAATAGTTTTAGCTAGTCTTTTTACTTCTTGTCAAGATGATTACCTAGATGCACCACCAAAATCATCTATGGTAGACAAAGATGTTTTTTCTAACTTAGAATTAGCCGAAGTAGCTGTAGATGCAATTAATGTACCATTTGCTGAAACAAATTCATACAGAGGGCGATTTATTCCTTTTTATGGATTAAATAATGATGTTGAATGGCATAACAGTTCTCAATCAGATAATTCAACTAGTAATTTAGTTAATTACAACTTAACATCTACAAATACCCAAATGAATTCAACAGATAATGTTTGGGCGATGATGTATGCTGGAATCGAACGTGCCAATATTTGTGAAGCGGGTTTGAGAACTTATAGTGATCCAAAACCAGGTACTGCATTTGGATATTTATTAGGAGAATCAATTACATTGCGTGCAGTTTATTATGCAGATTTACTAAAAGCATTTGGAGATGTTCCATATCGTTTTGTACCTGTTACTAACGAAACTATGTATTTGCCTAAAACTAATCGAGATGTAATTTACAAAAGGCTTTTAGCAGATTTAGCAGAAGCTGAAACATTAGTTCCATGGCCAAATGAAACTAAAAACACTAGTACAGTACAAAAAGTTAACAAAGCTTTTGTAAAAAGTTTGCGTGCTCGTCTAGCTATGGCAGCAAGTGGTTTTCAACAATATCCTGACGGTATTCACAGAAGTAAAGATCCTGAGCTTTCTGTTGCAAATATGTATAAATTAGCACTAAAAGAATGTCGCGATGTAATTGGTAGTGGAAAGGCTCGTTTAGAATCTTCATTTGAAGCATTCTGGCGAAAATACAATCAAGAAAACATAACTGCCGGTGGTGAATCCCTATGGGAAATTCCTTTTGCAAGTGGTAGAGGAAGAGTTTTTTATACTTTTGCCGTACGTCATAATTCTGTAGACCAATTTCAAGAAAGCGGTGCAGGACGTGGTGGAAATTCAGGACCACTTCCATATGTATTTTATGACTACAATAAAGCAGATACAAGAAGAGATGTAACTTGCGTTCCTTACAGATATGGTAATGCCACTGACAAAGTTGCTAAACAAGAATTAGTAGCATTAAGCACTTGGTATTTTGGAAAATACCGTTACGAATGGATGAATCGAATAGTTAAAACAGAGAATGACGATGGTATGAATAAAATATACATGCGTTTTGCTGAAGTTCTTTTGATTGCAGCAGAAGCTGCTAACGAAGTAGAAGGAGTTGCTGCTGCTAAACCTTATTTAAAAGAAATACGTACAAGAGCGTTTGCACCTGCAGATCAACCAATAAATGTGGATGCATACTTAAACAATATTACAACCAAAGATGAAATGTTTAAAGCAATTGTAAATGAAAACAAGTTTGAATTTACAGGAGAAATGGAACGTAAACAAGCTCTTATCCGTTGGAATTTGCTTAAAACAAATTTAGATATTGCTAAAGATAAAATGAAAAATTTACAAGCTCGAACAGGTGAATATGCGGATGTACCAAGTACTTTATATTACAGATACAAAGCAACAGATCCTACGGTTCTTGATATCTACGGATTAAACCGTGGAGAAAATGTAAATCCGGGTGCTGGGTACTCAGCAATGACATGGGTTGCTCTTGACGAAACCAAAATCAACTCTCTTTACAAGGTAGGTATTGATCCAGACAGCCATCAATTTTGGCCAATATGGCAAGTGTTTATAGACGGAAGTAACAATCAATTGAAAAATGATTACGGTTATTAAAAAAAACCTTTCAAAAAAAATAATTATAAATTATAAGTTATTATGTTTATGAAAATAAAAAATATATTCAAAGGATTAATAGCCACATTATTTCTAACAATAGCTTTTACCAGCTGTGAAAATTATAATGAACCGCTATTAGATAGTTTAGGAAACACTAGGGAGTTTTCTATAGTAGGACTTACAGCGGTTATTAGAAATCAAACAGCTGTTGAATTGAATTGGACACCTAAAGATAATGTTGATCATTATGTAATAGAATTCAGTGCAGATGACCCTAACTTTACAACTATTTATAAAACTGTACAAGTTACCAAAGCACAATTACCTATAAGAGTACAATTGGAAGGAGAGACTCTTTACTCAATAAGAATAAAGGCTGTAACTCCAGGACTAGATGATTCCAAATGGACTATTACAACAGCTAATACCTTATCAGAGCAAATTTTCTTGCCAATTATACCAGGCGATATTGATGCTAAACAAGCTACTCTTAGATGGATTCCTAATAGCACCGTAACTCACATCTTTGTTAATCCAGGAAGTATTTCTCATTTGATTACACCTGCAGAAAAAGCTAGCGGAATTGCAACAATAACAGGATTATCAGCTGAAACAAATTATACAGCCATTTTATATAATAATACTAAAAAAAGAGGTGAACAAACATTTACAACTGGTGTTGATATTGGGACTGGTATTTTAGTTACGCCGACTGATAATTTATTTCAAAAAATTGCTGACGCTCCATCTGGCTCCGTTTTAGTTTTAATGCCTGGTGATTATACCGCTCAAACTGACCCATTAGTAGCTGGAAGTAAACTAGTTACTTTAAGTAAAACAATTACTTTAAGAGGTTTAAGAAGTTATGACAAACCAAAAATAAATGTTTATTTCTCACTTAACAGCGGAGTTAATAATTTATCATTAATCGACTTAGACATGGTTGGAACAGGTATTACAAGTAATATAATAACAATTGCTTCTGCCGGTGCCGTGTATGGTGATATTTTAATAAGTGGTTGTAATCTTCATGATTTTGCATCTAGTCCATTAATTTATGCGTCTATAGCTGGTGCTAAAGTAAAATCATTTACTGTTGACAATAGTATCCTTAAAAACATTGCTACTTCTGTTGATTTCATTGACTTCAGAGCTAGTTTTGTTGCTGATATTGTTCTTCAAAAAAGCACATTTGACACTTGCTCGTCTCGTGATTTTATACGTGAAGATATTACAAGTAATCCATTAAATGGAACAGGTCTAACAACTAATGCATTAATTGACAAATGTACTTTTTACAAACTTACTGCCACTAGAATTTTTTACCTTCGCTTTAATGCAAATGCATCAACTTCGCGCAATAGTTTGTTTACAAATACAACTGCGGTCTATGCGAATCAAAGTACAACTACACAACCTGTATTTGCAAACAATAATTATTTTACGGCAACTAGTTTAAATACAGGTGTTGCAGCAAATAAGCCTGATTTAAATGGAACAGCTTTAGATCCACAATTTGTAAGCCCAACAACAGGTGACTTTACAATTAAAAATCAAGCCTTAATAGATGCTAAAATTGGAGATCCTCGTTGGATAAAATAGAGTTTTCTAAAAAGAGAGGTTTGTAAATTTTGCAGACCTCTCTTTTTATTGTAAATTACAAATAAAATTAGGAGTTTGAGATAAAAGTCAAACTCCTTTTTTAAATTATGAAGAGTGTAAATTATTGCAAATCATGAGAAAATTAGTAATATTTTTATTTTTTACTTCCACTGTCATGAAAGCTCAAAATATGGCATCTCAAAAGGAAATCATCCTTTCAGATCAATCAAAATGGTCTGAAAGAATGGCATTCTCTATAATGAGAACCTATCCTGAAGCTTGGCAGATTGATAATCACCCTGCTCCAAAATGGGACTACAAAATTGGAATGATTTTAACCGCTTATGAAAAGTTATACCATCAAACTAAAAATCAAAAATATTTCGATTACATCAAAGGATATGCAGATACATTTGTTAATGAAACTGGTGCCATCAAGAATTTTGACCCCACAAATCACAGTCTGGACAATATAAATGCAGGAAAAATTCTTTTTGGCGTATACGACAAAACAAAAGAGGAAAAGTATCTAACGGCATTGAAGACCTTAAGAAAAAACTTTGACGATTATCCAAGAACTCCATCCGGAGGTTTTTGGCACAAAAAAATATATCCAAATCAAATGTGGTTAGATGGTTTATACATGGGAGAACCTTTTTACGCTCGGTATAACAGTGCATTTGAAGGAGGTGAAAAATTAAACGATGTTGCCCTTCAATTTGAACTTCTCCATGATCATGCATTTGATAAAAAAACGAATTTATATTTTCATGCATGGGACGAAAGCAAGCAAATGCCTTGGGCAAACAAGATAACAGGAACAGCTCCAAATATTTGGCTAAGAGCCTTGGGATGGTATGGAATGGCATTAGTTGATGTGTTGGATTATTTCCCAAAAGATCACCCAAAACAAAAAGAGTTGGTACACTATTTGAACGAATTGGCGACAGCGGTAACCAAGTACCAAGACAAATCAGGATTGTGGTATCAAGTTCCAAATTTACAGACACAAAAAGGAAATTATCTTGAAGCATCAGGTTCATCCATGTTGGTTTATTTTCTTGCAAAAGGAGTAAACAAAGGATATTTGCCATCCAAGTTTCAAATTGTAGCTAATAATGGATTTAATGGTTTAATTTCCAAACTAATAAAAGTTGACAAAGACGGAAAAATCCATATTACAGAAGTTTGTGCAAGTGCCGGATTAGGCGGAAACCCATATCGAGACGGTTCTTTTGAATATTATATCAATGAAAAAATAACAGTAGACAACTCACACGGATTAGGAGCCTTCCTCCTAGCCGCAATTGAATTAGATAAATAAAATTAAAACCCTTAAAGTATGTTAAACGGAAGAATAAACACATTTAAAGCTGTCACGCTTTTTTTATCTTTTGCATTTCTTAATTGTAAAACTACAGCTCAAGAACCTGCAAAAAACAACGCTAAAAACAATTCAATAACAATTGCAAAAAATGCAAAATGGTCAGACAAAATGGCACTAACATTGATGATGCGCCATCCTGAAAGTTATATGATTGATGATTCGAAAGCCCCAAAATGGGATTACGTACATGGATTGGTTTTGTATTCATTTCAAGAATTATATAAAAAAAATCCTGATCCAAGATATAGAGACTATATAAAAAGCTATGTAGATAATTTTGTTCAAAATGATGGCACAATTAAAACCTATGAGCTGGAGAAATATAATATTGATATGATTGTTGCGGGACGATTGCTCTTTAATGTATACGCTACTACAAAAGAAGAAAAGTATTTAAAAGCAATGCAATTATTACGTAAACAACTTGAAGAACACCCAAGAACCCAAAGTGGTGGATTTTGGCATAAAAAAATATATCCAAACCAAATGTGGTTAGACGGATTATACATGGGAGAACCGTACTATGCTCAATATACTGCAACTTTTGAAAATGGAAAAAACCTAGATGACGTAGCAAAACAATTTGAACAAATTCAATTGCACGCTACCGATCCAAAAACTGGATTATTATATCATGCTTGGGACGAAAGCAAAAAAATGCCTTGGGCTAATAAAGAAACTGGAAAATCCCCTAATTTTTGGTCGAGAGCTTTAGGCTGGTATGCAATGGCATTGGTAGATGCGTTGGATTATTTCCCAAAAGATCATCCAAAACAAAAGGAATTAGTAGGTTACTTAAATAACGTTTCAGATGCTTTGGCCAAATTTCAAGATGAAAAATCAGGCTTGTGGTATCAAGTTACAGACAAGGCAGGAGAAAAAGGAAACTATTTGGAAGCTTCAGGATCCTCAATGTTTGCTTATGCTTTTGCAAAAGGAGCAAACAAAGGATATTTGCCGGCAAAGTATAAAAAACTGGCCAATAAGGCATTTGACGGCTTGACAAAACAATTAATGAAAGTAGATGCAGATGGTGGAATCACCTTAACACAAGCTTGTCAAGTGGCTGGACTTGGAGGTACTCCTTATAGAGATGGATCTTATGAATATTATGTAAATGAAAAGAAAAAAGACAATGATCCTAAAGCGACCGGTCCTTTTATTTTAGCCGCATTAGAATTGAATAGATAAAAAACATTTTCCACAAAATGAAGCTTACAAAAATCACATCTCTTTTCCTATGTTGCATTGCTATTCAAACAGCAATAGGACAAGAAAAGAATGAAAAACAATATTCACAGGTTTGGGTAGCTGATAACGGTGATGGCACTTATAAAAATCCAATTCTGTACGCCGATTATTCTGATCCCGATGCTATCAGGGTTGGAGACGATTATTATATGACCGCTTCCTCTTTTAATTGTATTCCGGGCTTACCTATACTCCATTCAAAAGATTTGGTAAATTGGAAACTAATTGGGTATGCACTTTCAAAACAAAAACCTTTAGAGGTATTTAACAAAGCCCAGCACGGAAATGGTGTCTGGGCTCCTTGTATTAGGTATCATAACAATGAATTTTATATTTATTATCCTGATCCTGATTTTGGAATTTACCAAATAAAAGCAAAAAAAGCAGAAGGCCCTTGGAGTGAACCCGTGATGGTAAAAGAAGGCAAAGGACTTATTGATCCCACGCCTTTATGGGATGAGGATGGAAAGGTGTATCTTGCCTATGCCTTTGCAGGAAGCCGTGCCGGTATAAAAAGTATTTTGGCTATTTGTACAATGAATTCCGATGGAACATCTGCAAATAATGATGACGTTATGATTATTGACGGTCATGCTGATGAATCCACTATCGAAGGTCCCAAATTTTACAAACGTAATGGCTATTACTACATTTTTGCTCCTGCAGGCGGCGTTGCAACAGGCTGGCAAACAGTTATGAGATCCAAAAATGTTTTCGGCCCTTATGAAAAAAGAAAAGTAATGGATCAAGGAAAATCCACTGTAAATGGTCCTCATCAGGGTGCTTGGATCCAAACGCAAACTGGTGAAGATTGGTTTATTCACTTTCAAGATCAGTTTGCTTATGGCAGAGTGGTTCATTTACAGCCAATGAAATGGGATAATAACTGGCCGATAATTGGAATTGACGAAGATAAAAATGGCGTTGGAGAACCTGTAATGGTATACAAAAAACCAAATGTTGGAAAAAAATCATTCCCAATTGAAACACCTCCCGAAAATGATGAATTCAATTTTCCTAAACTAGGATTACAATGGCAATGGCATGCCAATTCCCAAATAACTTGGGGCTTCCCTACTACTATGGGATACTACAGCTTAAATTGTATTCCCGTACCTACAGAAGCAACCACACTTTATCAAGTCCCAAATTTATTGTTGCAAAAATTTCCATCGAATGAATTTACAGCTACCGCAAAAATTAAATTCAATCCTCGATTTGATGGTGAAAGTATGGGATTGGTTGTCATGGGATTGGATTATAGCTATATCTGCTTTAAACAAGAAACTGGAAAATTATATCTATCCCAAAAAACAGCTAAAAATGTAGATAAAAAAGGTGTAGAAATCGAAAGTACTCCAATTCCTGTCAATAATCAAAATCTTTATTTGCAAGTTAAAGTACAAAAAGGCGGAATTTGCTCATTTTATTATAGTGAAAACGGAAAGGATTTCACGCCTATTGGCGAAAATTTTACAGCTAGAGAAGGTAAGTGGATCGGTGCCAAAATTGGTTTTGTAGCATTAAGACAAGGTGTTATAAATGATGCTGGTAATGTAGATATCGATTGGTTTAGAATAACAAAATAATATATTTCAAAATGCAAAATATAAAAACAAATATTGCGATACTAATGCTGTTATTGTTCAATACAAGCATTCAGGCTCAAAAGGAACAAAAATGGGGATCACTAATCCGTAGTAAGGAAAGCGCTTGGTTTTCTACTGCCGAAGCCAAGGAAATAGCTGAGAATGTATTATTGTACCAACGCAATATTGGAGGCTGGCCAAAAAATATTCAAATGCAAAATCCGTTGACAGCAGATGAAAAACAAAAATTGATCGCTCTCAAACCCGATACCAAAGAAGTAACAACTGATAATGGAGCAACATATCAAGAAATGCTTTTTCTATCAAAAATGTATGCGCAAGTACCTGACGAAAGATACAAAAGTGCATTTTTAGCCGGTTTGGATTATCTGTTGAAAGCACAATATGAAAATGGTGGTTGGCCTCAGTTTTATCCTTTGAAAAAAGGGTATTACACCCATATTACCTATAATGACAATTCAATGGTAAATATCCTTAATGTCTTAAAAGAAATTGCCGAAAAAACGGATTATTATAGCATAAAAGTTCCAGAGGCTACCGTTGAAAAAGCAAAAATAGCTTTCGACAAAGGAATTGATTGCATCATAAAATCGCAATACAAACAAAATGGTGTATTGACAGCGTGGTGTGCTCAACATGATGAAGTTACTTTGCAACCCGCCAAAGCAAGGGCCTATGAATTACCTTCATTAAGTGGCAAGGAATCGTCCAAAATTGTTTTGCTCTTAATGTCACTTAAAAACCCGTCTCCAGAAGTTATACAATCAGTAAATAATGCTGTTGCCTGGTTTGAAAAAACAAAAATTACAAATATTAAAATAGAATTTGTAACCGGTGATAATGGCAAGAAAGACAAAGTGGTTGTAACTACCCCGAATGCAGAGCCATTGTGGGCACGTTTTATGGAATTAGACAACAATGCTCCTTTCTTTTGTGATCGGGACGGAATAAAAAAAGCTACACTAGCCGAGATTGGTTATGAACGAAGAAATGGTTATGCTTGGTATACCAATGAACCAAAAGAAGTTTTGAAAAAATACGAAAACTGGAAAAAAAAATTTGAAAGCGAAAATATAGCACCTAAAAAGAAAGCGGAGGCCTCTCCAAAAGATGAATTTAATATTGTTGTGGATCAAAACGGAAATGGTGATTTCAAAACGATTCAAGAAGCTATAAATGCATCAAAAGCATTTCCTTCCCAAAGAATCACCATAAACATAAAAGACGGAATTTATTATGAAAAAGTAAAGGTTCATGCTTGGAATACTAGGATTTCCTTCATTGGCGAAAGCCGCGAAAAAACAATTATAACCTATGATGATCATTTCAACAAGATAGCTCTTGGACGAAATAGTACTTTTTATACTTACACCGTTTTGGTAGAAGGAAATGATTTCTCGTGCAAAAACATTACAATTAAAAACACTTCGGGTCCAGTAGGACAAGCGGTCGCACTGAATGTAAATGCCAATAGGGTTTCATTCACAAATTGTACTTTTTTAGGAAATCAGGATACGCTTTATACTTCGGGTGAAGGAAACAAAAACTATTTCAAGGATTGTTATATTGAGGGCACAACCGACTTTATATTTGGAAATGCCACTTCCCTATTCGAAAATTGTACAGTTCATAACAAAAGTGACTCTTATGCCACTGCTGCATCAACACAAGAAGGAACTGCCTATGGATTTGTTTTTAAAAACTGTAAGCTTACCGCTGATGAAAAAGTAACAAAAGCCTATCTGGGAAGACCTTGGAGACCTTATGCAAAAACCGTTTTCATCAATTGTGAAATTGGCAAGCATATTCTACCGGAAGGTTGGCACAATTGGTCAAAATCAGAAGACGGATCCAACACTTTTTATGCAGAATATAAATGTACTGGTGAAGGTTATCAGCCAAAGAGCAGAATTTCTTGGTCTCATCAATTAAATGATTCTGAAGCCAAAAAATATACTATCGAAAATATATTGGATTCAGATTCTATAGCTTCAACAAAACAATGGTATTTGAAAAATAATTAAAAAACTAAAAAGCCATGAAATATAAATTCTTGCTTATATTCTTTTTATCATTATCGTGTTTGGCACAAAAAAATGATTTCCCTTCTGACAAAGTAGATGAAATTATCAAGCGTATTCAATTACCAGTCATTCCTTCATTTAAAATTGAAGTAACAAAATTAGGAGCAAAAGGAGATTCTGTCAGCAATTCAAAACCTGCATTTGATAAGGCAATGGCCCTTTGCAAAAAAAACAATGGAGGGACAATCATTATTCCCAAGGGAGTTTATACTTTAAATGGTCCAATTCACTTTGTTAGTAATGTCAATCTGCATTTGGAATATGGTGCAAAAATTAGATTTGGATCCAATCCAAAAGACTATCCGCTTGTTTTAACCAGTTGGGAAGGAACCATACTTTACAATTACAGTCCATTAATTTATGGGAACAATGTGCAAAACGTTGCTATAACCGGAAACGGAATTATCGATGGCGAAGCAAAAAACACTTGGATAAAATGGAAGCCTTTGGAAGAAAAAGACAAATTGTTAAGTAGGGAAATGAACCATAAAAACACACCCGTCAAAGAGCGTATTTTTGGTGAAGGCCATTATTTACGCCCTCAATTGATTCAGTTCATGAATTCTAAAAATATTCTTGTCGAAAATGTCAAAATTGAAGATTCCCCTTTTTGGTGCGTTCATTTGCTGAAAAGCAAAAGCATAACAATACGTGGCGTAAAATATAATGCCCATAACAATAATAATGACGGAGTAGATCCTGAATATTCCAGTGATATCCTAATCGAAAATGTTCTTTTTGACAATGCCGATGACAACGTTGCCATAAAAGCAGGAAGAGATGATGAAGGACGGAGCAATTCCAATACTCCTTCAGAAAATATCGTGATTAGAAATTGTGAATTCAAGGGCCTGCACGCCATAGTTATAGGAAGTGAAATGTCGGCAGGAGTTCGAAATGTTTATGTCGAGAACAGTAAATTCAGAGGATATTTAAAAAGAGGTATTTTTATAAAGACAAATTCTGACCGTGGTGGTTATATCAAGGATATCTATTTCAATAATCTAGCATTTGGAAAAGTTGAAGACTGCCTCTATATTACTGCCAATTATCACGGAGAAGGCAATGGATTAAATCCTTCCAAGGTTTCGGATATATCTTTTTCCAATATTAGTTGCGTTGAAGCTACCAATACAGGAATAGTAATAGAAGGATTTCCAGATAAAAAAGTAACCAATATCAAACTGGACAATATCAATATACAATCCGCAAAAAACGGAATGACAACAACAAACTCCGAAAACACCACAATAAACGAGGTAATAATTGGTCAAAAAGCAACTACTCCTACTGCAGTAAAATAAATTAATTAAACTAAAACCCTATACATCCATGAAATGGTTTCCCCTTTTTTTAATATTAATATCTCTTAATTGTTTAGCACAAAAACCAACTATTTATGGCATTGGCGACTCTACAATGGCCAATAAGGTAAAGCCAGAAGAAAACCCTGAACGAGGATGGGGACAGTTGTTTCCTCTTTTTCTTACTGACAATATAACATTTGACAACAGGGCCGTAAATGGACGCAGCACTCGAAGTTTTATTAACGAAAAACTTTGGGATGCAGTTTATAAACAATTGAAAAAAGGAGATTACGTCTTTATTCAATTTGGTCATAATGACGCCAAAGATAAAGACTCTTTGCGTTACACTAACCCACACACTGCGTATCGACATAATTTGATTCGATTTGTAACCGAAACTAGAGAAAAAGGAGCAACACCAATCCTTTTTTCATCGGTGACTCGAAGAAATTTTAATGAAAAGGGAGTCTTGATCACTACACACGGCGATTATACCCTGGAAGCCCGTTTAGTAGCTCAAGAATACAATGTACCTTTTATTGATATGGAATATTTCTCAGAATTGATAGAACAATCGTATGGTCCAGAAAAATCAAAACAATTGCATTTGCATTTCAAGGCCGGAGAAATTCCTTATTATAAAGAAGACAAGGCAGATGACACGCATTTTTCAGTAAAAGGTGCTACCGAAATGGCTAAAATTGTAGCAGAAGAACTGAAAAAAACCAAACTGGATTTGGTTAAATACCTAAAAAAATAGCGTAATTTTAAATTATGTAAAAAAGTTATAAAAATGGAAGAAAGAAACAAGACATTAGGCGAATTTATTATTGAGAATCAAAAAGATTTTCCCTATTCATCGGGTGAACTATCTCGAATTTTTAATTCCATAAAATTAGCATCAAAGGTAGTTAGCTACAAGGTAAACAAGGCAGGATTAGTAGATATTATTGGCGGTGTGGGCGAAAAAAACATACAGGGCGAAGACCAGCAAAAACTGGATCTTTATGCCAATGAAGTTTTTATTCAAACGTTAATCAACAGGGAAATTGTTTGTGGTATTGCCTCCGAAGAAAATGATGATTTCCTTACCATACAAGGAAGCGACAACGGTAATAACAACAAATACGTCCTGTTGATGGATCCATTGGATGGCTCTTCCAATATCGATGTAAATGTATCCGTTGGCACTATTTTTTCGGTCTATCGAAGAATAACTCCAGTAGGAACTCCGGTTAAATTAGAAGACTTTTTACAGCCTGGAACCGCACAAGTTGCCGCAGGTTATGTAATTTACGGAACCTCAACCATGCTGGTTTACACCACTGGTCAAGGCGTAAATGGTTTTACCTTAAATCCCGCAATAGGAACTTTTTACTTGTCTCATCCAAAAATGCAATGTCCTGTTGATGGTTCCATTTATTCCGTAAATGAAGGTAACTACATTCATTTCCCGCAAGGCGTAAAAGACTATATAAAATATTGCCAGCAAGAAGAGGAGGATCGTCCCTACACCTCTCGATACATAGGAAGTTTGGCCTCGGACATTCACAGAAGTATAATTAAGGGCGGCGTTTATTTATACCCAACAAGTTCCAAAGCCATCAAAGGAAAATTAAGGCTTTTATACGAATGCAATCCCATGGCCTTTATCATTGAGCAAGCTGGAGGAAAAGCTTCCGACGGTGTAAACAGAATAATGGAACTAGAACCGACGGAATTGCATGAACGTACCGCATTCTTTTGCGGAAGCTACAATATGGTTGAAAAAATAGAAGAATGCATCCATCAGGCGACACTAAGCAAATACTAAAATTATAGTACCTTTTTTGGAGCAGAAAGATTTGTTTTTTTTGGAAATAGGGATCCTGCTCTCCATTTAATCTTTTTGTCCCGATGAAAAATCGGTACAAAAAGGATTACCACTTCTATCAGGGCTCAAAGGGAAAAAATAATACTTCCTTGTTATGATTTACAATCCAACTCAAAAAAAAAACAGCTTAGAAATTTCTAAACTGTTTTTTTTTGCTAGAACAAGGCAACTTGCCCATCATCATCCAATTGAATATCACCATCTTCAGGATTGATTTCCGCTTGCGCTTCAATTTCTTCAACAACTATTTCTGGTTCTTCATAAGGCAAAGGTTCTAATAAATTAACCTGTTTCAACTTATCAGTGGTTAATTGATTCCCGAGTGCCTTAAATCCTTTTACAGCAATAAAAGACTCAATATCCACAGTCAAATTATCTTTTTGTACGCCTTTAACCTTGGTAAAAACCAATTCGGCTACAGGACGATAATCTGTTGCAACGATTTCCAATCTCGAATTCGGATGCTCCGTGATAAAAGAATCCTCCTTATTCTCGGTTTCCACCAAGAAACGCTTGATATAATACCGTTCTTTTTCTCCATCATAATAAATCGCCGAAATAGGTTTTTTTGGAATCCATTTCTCCAAAACGATCATGTCTTCATCAAAATGTGTTGACAATTCGGGCGTAATAACTTTTAATTTTGCTCCTTGCGAAATCACTAGAATTTTATCACTCGGCCTAAATTCTCCCAACAGCTCTCCCCTTGCATCGACATTCAGTCTTTGCACGGTATCGTCAAACCAAATTTTTCTTGGCAATAATGTCGAAATACCTTTCTCCTTCAATTCAATTTTCTTGATTGGATATTTGGTAACCAAATTCCCTTTGGAAGCACGTCCTTTAATCGCCAAAGAAGCAAAATCAATATCAAATTTCAGTTTTTTGATGCTTCCCACCTGACGCAATAAAATAGTAATTACCTCAGCTTCACCATTTGGATTACATGAAAAATACAAGGTTTGTGAACCTTTGGTTTCATTAGTTAAATCATATATTTTATCACGAGTAACACCCGAAACATTAAAACGTTTAATATAGGATGGACCTGATTTTCCATCGCGGTAAATCATATTATAAATCGTACGCTTGTCACTCTTGTCAAAAATAGCAACGTGAATAATATCTTTACCTACAAAAGTTTTAGCATCAACTTTCGTAATCATCATTTTTCCATCACGCATAAACAAGATTACATCATCAATATCGGAACAATCAGCAACGTATTCGTCTTTTTTCAAGCTGGTTCCTACGAAACCTTCTTCCCTGTTTACATATAATTTGGTGTTACGCAACACTACTTTGGTAGCTTCAATATCATCAAAAATACGCAACTCTGTCTGACGCTCTCTGCCTTTGCCGTATTTCTCTTTTAACCTAGTAAAATACGCTATCGCAAAATCTGTAATGTGTGCCAAATTATGTTCAACCTCCTTCATTTCCTCTTCCAACCTAGCAATAAAATCATCGGCTTTATCAGAATCAAAACGGGTAATACGAATCATTGGAATCTGAGTCAATCTTTGCAAATCATCATCATTAATGTCTCTAACAAATGATTTCTTGAACGGCTCAAATCGGTCATATAAATAAACGTACAACGATTCTCTATCGCCATACAATTTGAAATCAATATACATTTCTTCACGAATGAAGATTTTCTCCAAAGTAGAAAAATGCCATTTATTTTTTAATTCCTCCAACTGAATTTCCAACTCCTGACGAAGTAAATCAACTGTTCGGTGTGTCGAAATTTTCAGCATTTCAGAAACACCAATAAATAACGGTTTATTATCCTCAATCACACAGCCCAAAGGCGCTACCGAAGTTTCACAAGCCGTAAAGGCAAACAAGGCATCGATCGTTTTATCTGGAGAAACACCCGGAAAAAGGTGAATTAAGATTTCAACCTCAGCGGCGGTATTGTCTTCAATCTTCTTGATTTTGATTTTACCCTTATCATTGGCTTTCAAAATACTATCAATCAAAGTTGTGGTATTCGTAGAAAATGGAATTTGAGTAATCACCAAAGTATTCTTGTCGAGTTGCCCAATTTTGGCACGAACACGAACACGTCCACCACGCATTCCATCATTATAATTGGATACATCGGCAATCCCTTGCGTCATGAAATCCGGATACAACGTAAAAGGTTTTCCTTTTAAAATTTTAATCGAAGCATCAATTAATTCATTGAAATTGTGTGGCAGCACTTTTGTTGAAAGTCCCACAGCAATTCCTTCTGCTCCTTGTGCTAAAAGCAACGGAAATTTTACCGGAAGATTATTTGGTTCCGCACGACGTCCATCATAGGAAACTCCCCAATCAGTAATTTTTGGAGAATACAAAACCTCCAAAGCAAATTTGGATAAACGTGCTTCAATGTAACGTGAAGCTGCGGCGCCATCTCCTGTCAAGATATTCCCCCAGTTTCCCTGACAATCTATTAGTAATTCTTTTTGACCAATTTGCACCATTGCATCCCCAATACTCGCATCTCCGTGAGGGTGATACTGCATGGTATGACCAACAACATTGGCAACTTTGTTATAACGACCATCGTCCAGCTCTTTCAAAGAGTGCATGATACGGCGTTGTACTGGCTTAAAACCATCCTCAATAGCAGGAACCGCACGCTCCAGAATTACGTATGAAGCATAATCCAAAAACCAATCTTTGTACATTCCTGTAACTTTGGTAATCACATCCTCACCTTCTTCTTCCTGATTTTCGTAAAAATGCTGTCCTTCAAAATGTTTCGCATCTACGTTAATAATTTCATCATTGTCTCCATCTTGATTGTCATCAATCGGATTTTCATCTGAATTATTTTCGTCGCCGTTTGGAATGATGTTATCGTCTTCTTCGTCTTTCATTTATTTTGAAATCTTTTATTCCTTAATATTTATTCGTGCTTTACAACTTCTAAATCTTTAACAAATTTTCGTTCGGCATTTAATATTAATTCCTTACGATTCTTCAAAATTTGATCTTTATGGTTTTTATTTTGCCAATACATCTCTTTCATTTTTTCAGAAATAAAATAATTATCGAGATTTTGCGAAGATTCCAATAAGAGTGATAAATCTAATGACTTTTTTGATTTATGTGTAATATTTACAAAAAAATGTTGTTTTTCATTTTTATAATTTCTAACAGATTTAATTGGCTTATATTTTGGAATCACATTTTCAGGAGAATCATATTCTTTAAATAATTTTTCTTGACTAAAATTATACTCTTCTTTCAAACTAAAGTTTTCAAAATTATTGGAATAATTCAACATGAATAATATAAAGGCTTTAGATCGTACCGATCCCAAAGTTATTTTATCAGATAACTCAGGAACTAAAAACTTTTGATCTGGTTTATCTATAAATAATGGATTATTATTTTTTTTCTTAGCATAATTTCGAAAAATTTCAAAAGCCTTTTTTCTCTTAGATGGATTGTATATTGTAAAATAATTGGAAAAAGTAGTTTGCCAAAACCACTTTTTTAATGTATTTTTTTCCTGTTCATTTGGAAATTCGTTAATATTGAAAAATTCAACTAAAAAAATAAACTGCATATTAGCAGGAAGTAAATCATAATTTATGACTCCCACTTCTTGATAAAGAAATTTAATAGTATTTAAAATACTTTTATTGAGTGTTTTAAAAACTATTTCTTGAAAATTTTCTTTGGCTGATAAAGTTGCTACATCAGTGTTTTTATTATCTAAATACAAAAGGCCAAACGAACTTTGGATACTTCTAAAAATAAGTTCTCGAAAAGCATTTTCTTTAGATCTTTTATCATAAAAGTTATACTCAGAAATTTTTGTTAATGTTTCATTGATTAATGATCCTAATCTAAAATCACCAAAATTAGTTGTGGCTGATAACTTCCATTGATCAGTTATAATAGACCCTGTTGAATTAACTCTTGAAAAAATATCAATTGCTTCTTGTATATTTCCACCGACTAAATCAATTGAAGGTATTGTATAATCTATTATCTTAGCACTTAAATCTTCATATTTTTTCAAATAATCTTCTTCTATATTTGATTCAATATTTAAACGAAGTAATTTTTTTTGAAATTCAAAAAACTCTTTACCATCTACGAGCTTATACAATGGTATTTTATTGATTTCTAAATCCTCAAAATTTCTTTTTTTATTTATTTCAAATTCTTCTGTTTCAAGATTATAAATAATATTAAATTTTTCAAACCACTCTTCATCATCACGATTTAAACTTGTTTTCAAAGGATTAATTAAACATCCGAATAATGTTGATAATCTTTGAAATCCATCTAAAATATAAAAAAAATCAGTCGTTCTTTCAGGAATAATATATGTTCCTATGTTTTTAATTTCAAAATCAGCATTATCTCCAAAATCATTATCTGGTCTCCAAAATAATATTGAACCTATGGGATAGCCTTTTTTAATACTATCAAAAAGTTCCAATTTTTTTTCATTATTCCATACAAAATCTCTTTGAAAAGCAGGAATACGTATTACTCCCTTTTCAAAATCTTCTAAATAATGAAACAATCTTCTAACTCTAGTATGTATCTGTAAACTACTCATAATAAACAATTAACCTTATCTATAATCTCTAAAAATTCGTTATTATCTGCTAAGCCTCCTTCTCTTGCTAAAAGTGTTTTTCTATTACAGTAATGTTGAATTTCAAAAAATTTAGGAAATTCGTCCTTAAAATTTGAAAAATTCACCAATTCATCTTTATAATTTAAATAATCAATATCATCTGAAGAATAATTTTTGTATTTCTTTATCCAATTATTATAAACCGAATAACGACTATTAATTGTTGATAAATTTTCTAATACTTCTAAAGGCATATAATTTTCCATAGCCCTTTTATTTAATATATGGACCTCTATCCCTAACTTTTCTAATTCATTCTTTAATTTTTCTTTATCATCTTTTTTATCTCCAAAATGAAGTTTGTCACTATCCATTAAAACAAAACATCTTAAAAAAACATGAGGTTTTCTAGAGTGTTTAGTTGCAAAACTTTCTAAAGATTTTAATCTACCATTTACGTAATTTTTAATATTTGTCCAACCTCCTGCATTCACATACTGAATCCAATCATTATCTAGAAAACTTATTAATTTTCTTTCTTGGCTTACTTTTGGTTCTAAATGCAAAAAAATTGAATTCAAAAAATAACTATCATTTAAACTATTTTCAATAATGACAGATACAGGAGACAGAAAATATCTAATAGCTTCTTGAATATTAAATTCTTTATCTTTTCTAGAACTTTTATTGGAAATCACATATTTATAATTTGAGTTTTTTCCGCTAATAAATGCATCATAAGTCTGAATTTTAATATATTCCTTATCGATATTAGAGAGTTGTTGATAATTCTTGCTCTTTTCTAAATCTTCAATACTTGAGTTTATAAAAAAATTATATCTTTTAATTGAAGGAGTTGGTGACCACTGCAGAATTTGAATAATAAAGTTAATATCTTTAAAATCTGATTTTTCAAAAATATTTTTTTCAATTTTAATCCAATTTTCACTATTCTTCATTTATTATAAATTATTTACCGTTAATGATTTTTGAAATCTCTAATGAAGTTTCATTAAAAATTCCTACAGGCCAATCATCATTAGGTAAATTACCATTTTCATCAATTTCAATTTTTCTTAAAGTACTTTCGTTCTCTTCCTCTATAAAATCAACATAATAAATTCCTAAATCTTCAGGTTTTAAAATCTTCTGAGCAACTAAAGCTCTCAATCGTAGTATGAAATTTTGCGAATGCGTTTCAATCAAATAATTCTTATTATTATTATCTAAATAAGATTCCACAAATCTCTCAGCTAAATTTCCATGGGCAGCTGGATGCAAATGTGTTTCAGGTTCTTCAATTGTTATCAATACTGGTTCACTATCTTCCATATACGAACGCACAACAAGCGGTAAAGCCTGATTAATTCCTTGACCAGTATTAACTATATTAATTCCACTAACCTTATTTGTTTTATTATCATTCGATAAAAGTATTTGATACAAGGGATCGCTTGCTACAATATCTTTCACTTCAATTTTCCAATTTTCAAAATTCTTTAAATACCATTCACTAACATTTTTAAGTAACCCTAAATTATTTATACTATCTTGAATTAAAATAGGATATGCATTTTCACCTTTAACTCCAATTTTCTTATAAACTTGACTATTATAATTATAACTATCTTTAGGCAATTCTCTAAATGCTCCAATATAATCAATGTTTAAATTTAAGAAATCAAAATATTTCTCATTTTTTATAAATCCCTTAAAAATATCCTTATCTGTTTTTTCATCAGAAACTTTTTGGTTTTCATAATATTTCCATTCAAAAAATTCAGTTTTTTCTTTTGGCTTATCTGGAAACTTTATACTTAAATCTAATTGTTCAAGAACTTTATTATCTTCTTCATATTTCAATTTTAATTCTAAAGGCACAATAGTGCGCTTATCAAAAACTAAATCGCTATAATTAACTCCTATTCTAATTCCATCGTTAGTTAATCGAAGTGGTTCTTCAAAATCCCCACTCAAACTTCCTGAAATCAATGTAGGCAATTTTAGGATTGCACTTTTACCTGTATTATTCTTACCTATTAAAACAGTAATAGGTTTAATAATAATAATTTGTTCTTTTTTAAAAAGCTTATAATTCTTAAACGATATTTTATTTATCATTTTTTATTTTTTTTATCAGTTGCAAACTTAACTAATATAATCGTTATTTAATATTAAGCCATATTTGAATCCAAGGAATTCCAGAATATACGGATCTTTAATAATATCCTTTGGCTTCTCGACAATCTGACCTTGTTGCGAAAGTTTTAAAATCCCTTCTTTGTCTCTGCTTAAAGATAATCAAGTATATAAAGCAGTATCATATTGGCGTTTTAATTCCCGGACACTCCAATTATTTTTAATCGTTTCAATCTCGTAAAAACTTCTCTCTTTTTCGTCATCAATTCGCATTAAGAAAATGTAATGAGTCCAAGTCAGTTTAAAAAACGAAATCAGTGATTGCGTTTTTTTTTCTTCTAAATTTACGCTTTCAGAATTCGTCATCACTGATGACGAATTTGTAATTTCAAATAACCGCATCAGTGATGACGAAATTGAATACACTCTGTAAAACTTTCTCATTCGGTCAAGATTTTCAACTGAAAACCTCTTCCCAAACTCATCTGTTAATCGTTGCGAAAGTCCTTTTAAAAGTTGCTTTCCATATTCAGCTCTGTTTTTTCCATTTTGTTCTTCCTCAACAATCATGCGTCCAATCTCGTAATAAGTGTAAACCATAGTCTGATTTACAGCTCTTATTACTTGCTGCTTAGACTGTTGAAGCAAATCAACTACTTGAGAAAATAACGTATTATTTTGAAGGTTTTCTGTCATCAATTATTGTGAATAAAACTATATTTCTGAACTCAAAATTTATTTTTTGACAACAAAGTTTTCTACTTAACCTGAACTTTTTCTATCGCTTCCTGATTGTTACTCTTTTTATAGTTTTTGATGAATATAAATGTCATTGCAAAACTCAGAATGAATGCTATCAATGCGTAGATTAATATTTTTTTATTAGGCATATTTTTTAATTATAATTCTTCAATTGTATCCAATTCGACTTTCAAATTCTTGATAATAAAATCTTGTCGGTCTGGAGTATTTTTACCCATATAAAAAGACAATAACTGCTCTATTGAAGTGTTTTTGTCCATCATAATAGGATCTAGGCGAATGGTGTCACCAATGAAGTTTTTGAACTCGTCTGGCGAAATCTCTCCCAAACCTTTAAATCGGGTGATTTCCGGTTTTGGTTTTAGTTTTTCTATGGCGTCTTTTCGTTCTTCTTCTGAATAACAATAGATCGTTTCTTTCTTGTTACGAACCCTGAAAAGTGGTGTCTGCAAAATATACAAATGCCCTTCCTTTATTAATTCAGGGAAAAATTGCAAGAAGAATGTAATTAACAACAATCGAATATGCATTCCATCGACATCGGCATCGGTTGCGATTACGATGTTGTTGTAACGCAGTTTTTCTAGCCCGTCTTCGATATCAAGTGCCGCCTGTAATAAATTGAATTCTTCGTTTTCGTAGACAATTTTTTTGCTCATTCCATAGGAATTCAAAGGCTTACCACGCAAACTAAAAACGGCTTGTGTATTCACATCTCGAGATTTGGTAATCGAACCCGAAGCCGAATCTCCCTCTGTAATAAATAAAGTGCTTTCTAAGCTTCTAGGATTTTTAGTATCTGGAAGATGTGCACGACAATCTCTTAATTTTTTATTGTGAAGATTAGCCTTCTTGGCACGATCCGTTGCCAATTTTCGAATGCCTGACAATTCTTTGCGCTCCCGTTCTGCTTGCAAAATTTTTCGCAATAAAGCTTCTGCAGTCGCTGGATTTTTATGTAGATAATTATCTAATTTGGTTTTGATAAAATCATTTACAAAAGTACGGACTGAAACTGGCGGTGTCCCGTCATCAGATCCCATATCCATCGAACCTAATTTGGTTTTGGTCTGCGATTCAAAAACAGGTTCCATCACCTTGATGCTTATCGCACTCACTATCGATTTGCGTACATCTGAGGCTTCGAAACTTTTGTTGTAAAACTCACGAATGGTTTTTACAATTGCTTCTCTATAAGCCGCCAAGTGAGTCCCTCCCTGTGTAGTGTTCTGACCATTTACAAAAGAGTGATATTCTTCGCTATATTGTGTTTTACTGTGTGTAAGTGCAATCTCGATATCATGATCTTTCAAATGGATAATTGGATATTCCAAATCTTCTTCGCTAATGGTTTCTTCCAATAAATCGCGAAGCCCATTCTCTGAATAATATTTTTCTCCATTAAAAATAATCGTCAAACCATTGTTTAGATAACAATAGTTCTTGACCATTTTGATTACATATTCCAAGCGGAATTTGTAGTTTTTAAAAATGGTTTCATCAGGCGTAAAAGTTACTTTGGTTCCTTTTCGCTTGGTTGTATCAATAATATCTTCTTCCAAAACCAAATTCCCAGCAGAAAATTCGGCTCCCTTTTGTTTGTCATCACGAACAGATTCAACACGAAAAGCGCTTGAAAGTGCATTTACCGCTTTTGTCCCGACCCCATTCAAACCAACTGATTTTTGAAAAGCCTTAGAATCGTACTTCCCTCCCGTATTCATTTTTGAAACTACATCTACCACTTTCCCCAACGGAATTCCACGCCCGTAATCACGAACCGAAACCGTTTTATCCCTGATAGACACCTCAATTGTTTTCCCAGAGCCCATTACGAACTCATCAATACAGTTGTCAAGAACTTCTTTTAGTAAAATATAAATACCATCATCTGGTGAAGATCCATCTCCCAGTTTCCCAATGTACATTCCGGGACGCATTCGAATGTGTTCTTTCCAGTCGAGGGAACGGATATTATCTTCGGTATATTGATTTTGATCAGACATTGTGGAAATTTATCGAATTTCCGCTAATATAGTGTAATTCGATAAAATTTAAAAGAAGCCGACCGCAAAGTTATCAAGAATGATATTGACAGGGATTTCAGATTTTAAATTATAAATGCAGTTATTTGGAGCAGAAACATTTAGCCATTTCAGCAAACAACGTCCCGCTTTCCGTTGCAATCTTTTCTTTTTTAAAGAAAAAAAGAAAAGGATTTTCACTTCAATCGGGGCTAAAGAGAAAAATATTGCTTTTTTGCCATCATTCAAGAAGAAACCTCAGCTATCAATTTAAAATTATCATTGAAATTGCCAATATAATTTACTTTCTCTTAGGCATTATCTTAAAAACTGCAATCGCCGAACCTGAGGCATAAATTGTTACAAACCTACCTTCTCTCTTATTATAATTCACATCAAATTGCTCAATATCATTTTCAACATTCACTGGATTTATTCTCATTAAAGTATCTGATTTCATACGATACCCTATCTCCTGATTTTTTGAACGATTTTTGATTTTAAAACTTATTTTTTGATTGCCCTCAACCTCTATAATTCCTAATTTTGGCTCTAAAATCACGACTTCTTTATCAAAATATTCCTCATATAAAAGAGGCGATTGCAAAAAATAATTTCCATCAATCGCCTTGTTTTCCCAAACTTTTGACACCGGTAAATGTTTGGTGAAAAATATCTCAGGACTGGCATCAAAATAAATTGGATTAAACTTTTTAACCCATAAATTACTTTCATTTACTATTGATCCGGCTCCCCAAGTAGCATCAACCAATCTCCATTTTCCATCAATTAACACTGAGTTCCATGCATGATTTTGTTCGACACGCTTTCTGCCTATGTCATTAAATTTCGTTTTTGAATCTCCTTCAATAATCAGCGCATGCAATCCAACCAATGTTGCCAAATGATCAAACAACAATGAATATCCACTACAAACTCCCTTGTGCTTCCTAAAAACAGTATTAATTTCGTCGTTTTTAATTTCATGAAGTTTTAAATCCTTTTCCTGTTCATTATTAAAAGAAAAAGATTTAGACGCCTTTGGGTTTAAATAAGCCTTCATATCATAAGAAATATTCAATGCCATCCATGTAAAAACAGCTCTGGCCTTATCACTATCAGATATAAAATCTTGTTTAATTTTATTTGCCAAATCCAAAGGAGCACGAAAGGATGCCGGATAACTCCTTACAATATCATCCACTCTTTGATAATTTTGAGAATAGGTTACACTAAAAAAAAGAAAGGCAATTAACAGTTGAAATCTAGTTTTCATTATTTAAAAATTCTTTATGATTTCTTTTAATTGATTATCTAATTCGCTGTTTGAAATAACATTTCTTTCCACATCAAAATTATCGTTAAAGCTTGGCAATGAGAAAACAGCCTTAATATGGGCGGTAAAACGAGGAAAATTGTTTTTGGCAATTTCCAAAACACTTGCACCGCCTCTTGCGCCCGGTGAGGTTGCCATTAATAACATAGGTTTCTCCTGAAACAATTTTCCGTTTATTCTCGAACACCAATCCACGGTATTTTTGAAAGCGGCACTATAATTTCCATTATTTTCGGCAAGGGAAACCACAAGAATATCGGCAGAGGCAATTTTCTCTAAAAAGGCTTTCGCCAAGGAATGCTGCCCTATTTCGGCTTCCTTGTCAACACTGAATAAAGGCATTTCATAATCGTTTAAATCCAGCACCTCAACTTCAGCATTTTCAAAAAGGCCGGCAGCATAAGCAGCTAATTTTTTATTTATGGATTTTTTACTGGGACTTCCCGCAAAAGCAATGATTTTCATAGTATTTTATTTTTAGGTAAATTAATTATTTCTCACTTTTTTGTATTCTCTATTTTCTCCAAGTTTCTTCAAATTTAAAATTCGCTTAAATTCGTTTCTTGAAGGCTTTAGAATAAATAAAGTAGAGTCAATCATAGTTGATTTTATTTTGGTTAGTGAATCCATTCTTTTCAAATCCTCTTCAGAATAAATGTATTTTATATTAAGAACATCCTTTTCCAAACTAACGGCCTTTACTTTCCAATAAATGGAATCTTGGTAATTGAGAACCAATTGCCCGTCAATACGTTTAGCCTTTTGAGTATTCGAAAAAACAAAAAAAGTATCAATTTGCTTGTTTGAAAACTCTATTGAGTCGCCAATATACCTGTAATCATAAACCTCATCGTTTAATTTAGAAACGTACTGGTTTCCTTTTAAATCAAAAATCACTTTTATGGAATCCATTTCTTTTTCATGAAACCGATACTTGTAATAACTTTCCGTTAGGATAATATTTTCTTTAACATTAATGTAAATCGAATCTGAACTCATAAAAAGTCCCCTAAATTTATTTGGAATTTTAGACAATTCTGAATCATTTATAGGCTGTGGCTTTTCAAAACACATATCAAATCCAGCATAAGGAGTCTCTATTCTTTTACAAAAAACAAAAAACAGCAATCCAATAATTAAAAAGTATTTTTTCATTTTATACCGCTATAAAAAATTTAAAGCGAATTTACGTATAAAATCATTAAATCAATTCAAATAATTTTAGATCGAAAACCAAATTAATTCAAAAAAAAACCTGCAAAATTTTACTTTTGCAGGTTTTGTCTATTTATTCTTCTCAGTTTTCCAAAAAAGACTAGACGTTGAATCTAAAGTGCATTACATCGCCATCTTTTACAATATATTCTTTTCCTTCAACCTTGAATTTTCCAGCTTCTTTTGCTTTGGCTTCCGAACCGTATTGAACGTAATCTTCATACGAAATCACTTCGGCGCGGATGAATCCTTTTTCGAAATCGGTATGAATTACTCCTGCTGCCTGTGGTGCGGTTGACCCAATATTAATAGTCCAGGCACGAACTTCTTTGACACCGGCAGTGAAATACGTTTGCTGTTTCAATAATTTATATGCGGCACGAATCAAAACTGAAGCACCTGGCTCTTCCAATCCCATGTCCTCAAGAAAAACCTGACGCTCTTCATAACTTTCTAATTCAGTGATATCTGCCTCTGCACCTACAGAAAGTATGATTACCTCAGCATCTTCATCTTTTACCAATTCACGAACTTGATCCACATATTTATTTCCATTGACTGCTGAACTTTCGTCAACATTACAAACATACAAAACTGGTTTTGCGGTAATCAATTGAAAAGCTTCCATTAAAACTTCTTCATCATTGCTTTGAGGAATTACTGTTCTAGCCGATTTTGCTTGTAAAAGCGCTTCTCTAATTCGGTCCAAAAGTGCTTTTTCAGTTTGAGCTTCCTTATTTCCGGTTTTAGCTGCGCGATTTACTTTTTCCAAACGTTTTTCAACCGTTTCCAAATCTTTTAATTGCAACTCAATATCGATAGTTTCCTTATCACGGATTGGGTTTACATTTCCATCAACGTGAACAATATTGTCATTATCAAAACAACGCAATACGTGAATAATAGCATTACACTCTCTAATATTACCAAGAAATTGGTTTCCTAAACCTTCCCCTTTACTTGCTCCTTTTACCAAACCTGCGATATCTACAATATCTACCGTTGCCATTTGAACACGCTCTGGCTTTACTAATTCTTCCAATTTATTAATCCTTGGATCTGGAACGTTTACAACTCCAATATTAGGTTCGATGGTACAAAACGGAAAGTTGGCACTTTGCGCTTTTGCATTCGATAAACAATTGAATAATGTTGATTTTCCAACATTCGGTAATCCTACAATTCCTGCTTTCATGTTATATTAGTTTACAAATAACAGAGAACTGTTATTTACTTTTTTGCAATTCATTTTTAAAGTTTGCAAATATAGGATTTAAAAATACTTCTAAAACATTTTTTAATTAATACTTCACATACACTTTCAAGCACTTTTAACATTTTGTAAAGTTCATGCTATCGGGAATTGAAAACCATATTTAATATTTGGCTATAGCCTAAAAAATATCTTAATTACTAATTTTATTGATAATTTCCAATTCTTTGGCTGTAGGAGTTAAACCTGAAATATTCCAATACTCTGTCAAAATAGAATTTTTTGCATTAAAGAGTGTCTTGTCCTTAAAAACCTGACTGTCATTATAAGTGAAATTTTGGATATTAAAATTAGTAGTAACCAAATCATTCAATATTTCAATATTTTTTATTTCATTGCCTGCATTAATACTATAATTAATCTCCTCATTGGAACTTACCAAATAATAATTACCGGCATCAACCCTATAATTGGTTTTAAACAAGGATCGAATAATGTTTTTGGCACCCTTGGCAGTATTTTCATCAATTGTGACCAAAGCTTCGGGAGAAACCACAGCCGTCACTTCGATTATTAATTTTCTTTTAACATCATAAACAATCTTGAAATCGTCCAGTAATTCCAAGCTTTTTTCAGCAAGAATTGGCGTAGCTATTATATTATTATAACCTTCATTGAAAGGATTAACTTTCACTATAAAATTATATTTCTTCTTTGATTTGTCATCCAACAATGGCTTTAAGACTGAGAATAAATAATACTTCTCCATCATATCATTTAAATTATAGCCCAATAAATCCGATGAATTCAAGTCGTCAACTAAACCAAAAGAACGATTTTGTTCTAATAATAAAATTGATTTTACCTTTTTTTGCTCTTTGTATAACTGAAAATTTATAAGCCCGTCATTGAAATAAGTATAATCACCGTTTAACTTAAAAAATTCCCTTGAATACACTTTCAATCTGGCTGGTACATTAAGGGTTTTAGTAGAATTAATAACCAAATCCTTAATTATTTCCTGAGGATTTTTACTTGTAATTACGATATCATCTAATGCATTTAGTTTACTTTTCAAATAAAAAATATTTTCTTCCTGGGTTAAGGAAGCCCATTTTATTACAATTGATTGGTAAGTGGAATGCGTTACTTTTAAATTGGAACCTCCTTTGAGTTCAAATGCAACAGTCCCCTCTGCATTAGTCATTAAAACCTGTTTTGTTTTTAAAACTAAAACGACTGCTTCATCAATAGGTTGATTTGTATCTGCGTCCAATAGTATTACTTTTTTTTCATTGGTTTGAGAAAAAACAGTAAAACATAAAATAAAATGAAGCAAAACAAATATTCTTTTCATATTTATTCAATATATATGACTAATTGTTGAAAAATCCCTTAAAAATATAAAAAAATAAATTACAATCTAACTTTTCCTAAAATAAAGAATTAAAAAAGTAAGTTTATTACATAAAAAAACCCGCGCAAAAACGCAGGTTCCATATATAGTTTCGATTGCTATTATTCGTTATGAAGGAAAGCTTGTCTGTTTAACAAAGTCTCTTCCGATTCAACGTGATTATCATCTGGTACACAACAATCTACAGGACATACTGCAGCACATTGTGGCTCATCGTGAAATCCTTTACATTCTGTACATTTACCTGGAACAATATAATAGATTTCGTCTGAGATTGGTGTTTGTGCCTCATCAGAATCCACTTCGGTACCATCTGGCAAAATTACTTTACCTGTCAGTTTTGTACCATCCTTATATCTCCAATCATCTGCTCCTTCATAGATTGCCGTATTTGGGCATTCCGGTTCACAAGCCCCGCAATTGATGCATTCGTCAGTTATTATAATAGCCATTTTTTAGTTTAGTTTTAAGTTTGAAATTATAAAGTCAAAAGTACAATAATACGAGATACGAATACTCAACACAACTTTTGTCTAAAGCTTATAAAAAGCTTATTTTTGTGCAAAATTACAATCAAAACTTTTCATAAACAAACATTATGACATTAGATACAAAAAAAAGTGCATTTGTTAAACTAGGAGAATTCTTAAATCAATTTAAACAAGAGAATTACATTAAGAATGAAACTGTATTTGGCAATGATTTATTTTTTGAAAAATTCACGGATTTAATTCAGCTTTCTCAATCTCATAATGGTTGGTATACGCCAGAACAAGTACATTTTGCAATTGCCTCTTGGGCAGAAGCATTAACAGAAGAAAATCTAACTAAATGGCTTTCAAAGTATGATTTCAGCACCGTAGAACCTAAAAATATAGCATTGATTTTAGCTGGAAATATTCCGCTTGTTGGTTTTCATGATTTTTTATCTGTTATTCTCTCAGGACATAATGCCTTGATTAAAACTTCTTCTAACGACCAAAAACTGCTACCTTTTCTAGCCAATTACCTAACAACTTTTGATTCGGAATTCAAAAACAATATCACATTTGTAGAAGGAAAATTAGAAAATTTTGATGCGGTAATTGCAACTGGAAGCAACAATACAGCTCGTTATTTTGAATATTATTTCAAAGACAAACCTTCAATCATAAGAAAGAACAGAAATTCAATTGCTGTATTAAATGGTAAAGAAACGAAAGAACAATTAATAGCATTAGGCGAAGATATTTTTAGATACTTTGGATTGGGATGCCGAAATGTTTCCAAATTATTTGTTCCAAAAGGCTATTCTTTCGAACCCTTTTTTGAAGCTATTTTTGAATATCAAGATGTCATTCATTATGAAAAATATGCTAACAATTACGATTATAACAAAGCAGTTTTCCTAATGAGTAATTTCAAATTGCTGGACAATGGATTTTTGACTATCAAGGAAGATTCGAGTTACAGTTCTCCTATTTCGAGTGTATTTTATGAATATTACGAAAATCTGGAGGATTTACAAAAGCGTTTAGACGATGAAAAAGAACAGATTCAATGCATCGTAAGTAACAACCTTGTAAAAAACAGCATCCGATTTGGAACTACCCAAAAACCGAATTTATGGGATTATGCAGATAACGTTGATACCGTATCCTTTTTGTTAACGGTATAATTCAATCTTTTTATATTATTATGAATAATTTGATGGTTATTCGTGCCGTATTCCCGAAATTTGCACTTTAAAAAATTTAACCTTTAACCATAACTTGAAATTATCCTGTTTCAAAAGTCCAAAAAAGGGATAAAATTTGGTAATTTCTTTTTGATAGTTAACGGAAACAAATAAAAAACAAACAGTAACTACACCATGAAAAAACACAACTACAGCCCAGGGCCATGTATTTTACCACAAGAAGTTTTTGAAAAATCAGCACAAGCCATTTTAAATTTTAATGATTCCGGTTTATCACTATTAGAAATTTCACATCGTAGTAAAGATTTTGTTGCTGTAATGGACGAAGCCAGAGCTTTAGTTTTGGAACTTTTGGATCTGCAAGGAAAAGGTTACCAAGTTTTATTTCTTGGAGGAGGTGCCAGTTTGGAATTCCTGATGGTTCCATATAATATGATGAAAGAAAATGGGAAAGCTGCCTATTTGGATACAGGGACATGGGCTGCCGGAGCTATAAAAGAAGCGCAACACTTTGGTACAACTACCATAGTAGCTTCTTCAAAAGAACAAAACTACAATCATATTCCAAAAGGATATACGATACCTGCTGATGCCGATTATTTTCACTGCACGAGCAACAACACTATTTTTGGAACTCAAATGAAAGAATTCCCAGAAACAAATATTCCTATTGTTTGCGATATGAGTTCTGATATTTTTTCTAGAAAAATTGATTTTTCAAAATTCGATATCATTTACGCGGGAGCTCAAAAAAACATGGGGCCTGCAGGAACCACTTTGGTAATTATCAAGGAGGAAGTTCTTGGCAAAACGGGGCGAACTATTCCAAGTATGCTGGATTATGCAAAACATATCAAAGCAGAAAGTATGTACAATACGCCACCAGTTTTCCCTATTTATGCTTCATTGTTAACGTTACAATGGTTGAAAAAAATAGGCGGAATTGAGGCTATCGAAAAAATTAACGATGCCAAAGCGGCTTTACTTTATGCTGAAATAGACAGAAACCCATTGTTTAGGGGGACTGTTGCCATGGAAGACCGTTCTAACATGAACGCAACCTTTTTATTAAACGACGAGTCACACGCTGCTAAATTTGACGAATTGTGGAAAGCTGCAGGAATATCTGGATTGCCAGGACACCGTTCTGTTGGCGGTTATAGAGCTTCTATGTACAATGCGCTTCCGCTGGAAAGCGTACAGGTTCTTGTTGATGTAATGAAAAATTTAGAAAACGAAGTTTAAATTTATTTTTGTTTAATGTTTAAAGTTACTCAACTTTCCTAATGGAAGGATCCAACAACTTTAAACATTAAACATTAAACATTAAACCAAAGAGATTAAATGAAGATATTAGCAAACGACGGAATTTCAAAAAGTGGCATTAGTGCTTTAGAAACCGCTGGATTTGAAGTTATTACCACAAAAGTAGCACAGGAACAAGTTGCTAATTTTATAAACAAAAACGACATTGGTGTACTATTGGTTCGTAGTGCCACAAAGGTTCGTGCAGCTATTATTGATGCTTGTCCTAGTTTAAAAATCATTGGCCGCGGCGGTGTCGGTATGGATAATATTGATGTTGAATATGCCAAAAGCAAAGGGATACATGTGATAAACACTCCAACATCTTCGTCAGAATCTGTGGCCGAACTCGTTTTTGCACATTTGTTTACAGGTGTACGATTCCTGCATGATTCCAACAGAAACATGCCACTTGAAGGCGACACCCAATTTGAACAGCTGAAAAAAGCCTATGCCAATGGTATTGAACTTAGAGGCAAAACTCTTGGGATAATTGGTATGGGACGCATTGGAAAAGCGGTCGCAAGAATGGCGGTAAGCTTTGGCATGAAAGTCATCTACAGCGATACGGATGTCCCTCATAAGGATTTGAAAATTCATTTTTTTGACGGACAGACCATAAGCATATCACTCACCTCCCAATCACTTGAATCACTATTCAAAGAGTCCGATTTTATCACTTTGCACGTTCCTGCACAAGACAATTACGTGATCGGTGCGAAAGATTTTGAATTGATGAAAGACGGCGTCGGAATTATTAATTGTGCACGTGGCGGTGCTATTGATGAAGTAGCATTAATAGACGCATTGGATAATGGAAAAGTGTTATTTGCGGGATTGGATGTTTATGAAAATGAACCAAATCCTGAAATTACAATTTTAATGAATCCAAAAATTTCATTGACTCCGCATATTGGTGCTGCAACTGCAGAAGCCCAAGACAGAATAGGTATTGAACTAGCACATCAGATTATTGACATACTAAAATAACAATTTGATTTCAAGCTACATAGCGGTAAATTATTAATGAGAGTTAATAATTTACCGCTCTTTTTTTGATTACATTTGATATGAACCTATAATCAAAAAACTATGTTTGAACAATTAACGCAATTAGTACAGGAATTTGGTCAAGATGCTGTTGTAAAAAACAATGCTGTTCCAAATGAACATAATGGAGCAGTAATGGAAGAAGCTGGAAATTCTATTTTTTCGAGTTTGCAAAAACTAGCTTCTGAAGGAGGTGCCGAGAAACTTGCCGGGCTACTCCAAGGAAATAATGCACAAGATCCATCAAATCCGGCTGTACAGCAGATTACCCAACAACTTACAGGAAGTTTGGGAGAAAAATTTGGCTTAAGCGGTACTGATGCTGCCGGTGTTGCTGGCAGCCTAATCCCAAAAATACTAGGAGGATTAGTAGGCAAGGCTAACGATCCAAATGACAGTTTTCAGCTAACGGATTTAATTGGAGCTATTTCTGGAGGCGGTGGACAAACATCTGGTATAATGGATGCCATTTCAAAATACGGAACCCAATTTGGTTTAGATCAAAATGCCGATGGAAAACTAGATTTAAACGATGCTATTGCAGTAACACAAAGTAAAGGCGGTATTGGCGGATTGCTTGGAAAGCTTTTTGGAAAATAGGTCTAATTTTATTCTAAATCTTTTTAAAAGACATTTGCAGAACAGCAAATGTCTTTTTCTATTAACAAAGCACACTAATAATCAATGAAATTCGTAAATTTAGATATTAATTACGATTCATATCATTCCAATCCGTTTTATACGATCTCCAGAAATTATTTTTATGAAAAATTCTATTTACATACTATTTTTTCTCTGTATAATAATTGCTTGCAGCAGTTCCAAATCCAGTGTTTCAACAGATAAACCAAAAGCCACAAGCAGTAATGACACTATAAAAATTGTAAATGATGAATTAGAATATGAAGTTATTATCATTGAACCCGGATTTGACTTTTGGTTACAATCAACCGCATTTCCCAGAGGATATTATACACAAAGTTATTTGGAAAACAAAAACAACCTGTATGTTTTGGAGTGGAATAACCGTGTCCGTCAGCCTCAAATTTATCCACCTAATTTATATGAAATGATTATCGACTATCAGCCGACTATAAATTATGGCTACGAAGTAAACTATCTTATTTACAACTACATGATTTACTTTCAAAACAAATACAATCAAAAATTATATGGTCGGGTTCCTCCTAGATAATAAATTAGGCCCTTCAAGATTTTATTAAACATAAAAAATAATCTCCCTAAAATTGATTTGTTTTCATTCTACATTTATGATTTAAATACCAACAAAACCTGCTATATTTGTAAAAAGGAATTAGATTAATAATGAAAGGACTGAAACAACGTTGGGGAATTACTTCAAATTACGACCTTGCAATTATATTTATCGTATTTGCCATAAATGGTTCCTTGTCAGCAAAAATATCCAGTTATGCCATGGATTGCTTTGGACTGAATAAAGACAATATGCACTGGTTCTTTTATTACCTCGTTTTGTTTGTCTTGGTATTGCCTTTGTATCCTTTTTTGCTAATGGTTTTTGGCTATCTTTTCGGTCAATCCAAATTTTTTTTCCCCTTTTCAAAAAAAATGCTGAAAAGTATGGGATTAGGGTTCGTTTTTAAAGGATAAATACGAATCTACTTCAGATTCTTATCCGTACTTCCCTTAATCCAATACATATATATCCAAGTAATTGTAAAGGATGGAATCACATCAGTGAACGGAATTATTTCTTCTACAAAAGTTAAAACCCCTGCAACCTTGCCTACACGTCCCTTGTACATATTGGCCATCAAAAAACCGGCCAGTGGCGCCCAAACAATATCAATATATTCTGCAAGTCCCGGAATCGAATATGAAATCATTCCGATGGCATCAAAAAACAAACCCAAAAGTAGTTTATTGGTTTTTTGTTTTTGAAAAGCAGCTTCTGTTTTTGAATTATCCATTTGTGCAAAATTGATTCAGATATAAATCTACAAAATCCAAATCGCTTTTCAATTAAAGTTAAAAGTTAAAAATTGCCGAAGCCGTTATAATATCGGCAGAAACTTTTGTTTCTTTGTGAAAACAGTTTCAAAATAATGATACACGCAAAAAATATACATAAATTTTACGATGAGCTTGAAGTATTAAAAGGAGTTGATCTACATATTAAAAAAGGCGAGATTGTTTCTATTGTTGGAGCTTCGGGTGCGGGGAAAAGTACACTTTTGCAAATTTTGGGAACACTTGATAAACCAAGTGCTCCAAAAAATGAAAATCAAAATATTGAAAAAATAACGTCATTAGTGATAAACAAAGAGGATGTCCTGACAATGAACGATAAATCCTTATCCAAATTCAGAAATTTAAATTTGGGGTTTATTTTTCAATTTCATCAATTGCTTCCAGAGTTTACCGCATTGGAAAATGTTTGTATTCCTGCTTATATTGCAGGAAAAAAAGTTTCTGAAACCGAAACAGAGGCTAAAAAATTATTAGATTATTTAGGGCTGTCCCATAGAATTGATCACAAGCCAAGCGAACTTTCGGGCGGTGAACAGCAGCGTGTTGCCGTTGCAAGAGCATTAATCAACAAACCCGATGTTATTTTTGCAGATGAACCTTCTGGCAATCTAGACACCCATTCGGCAGAGAATTTACACCAATTATTTTTTAAGCTTCGAGATGAATTCGGGCAAACTTTTGTGATTGTAACCCATAATGAAGAATTGGCAAACATGGCCGATAGAAAATTAATTATGGTAGATGGTCAAATAAGTAATCCGTAACCGAAATGAATAAAACTGAGCTCAAAGAGTTTCTTGATGCAAAAGTGCTTCAATACAACACCCTGGATTTTATTGAAAGTGATCCTGTTCAAATCCCGCACATGTTTTCACAAAAAGAAGATATCGAAATTGCAGGTTTTTTGAGCGCAACTATTGCGTGGGGAAATCGCACCATGATTATAAAAAACTCCCACAAGATGATGAATTTGATGGGAAACTCACCTTATGATTTCGTACTTTCCCATAGCGAAAATAATTTGGAGCAATTGGATTCCTTTGTTCATAGAACCTTTAACGGACAAGATTTCGTTAGTTTCATAAAAGGATTGCAACACATTTATAAAAATCACGGCGGTCTTGAAGCTGTTTTTACAAAAAATCAAGAATCAAATTCAATGCAGAAAAGCATTTCTGAATTCAAAAAAGCATTCTTCGAAATTCAACTTCAAAACAGGGCTCAAAAACACATCTCGGACCCAATGAATGGATCGGCGGCCAAGAGGATCAACATGTACCTGAGGTGGATGTGCCGTCAGGACAACAAAGGCGTGGATTTAGGTATTTGGAAAAATATTCCTTCTTCTAAACTTTCCTGCCCACTTGACGTGCATTCTGGTAATGTTGCCCGAAAACTGGGTTTATTATCCCGAAAACAAAACGATGGAAAAGCATTATCAGAATTGGATATAAAACTACGGGAACTGGATTCAACCGATCCTGTAAAATATGATTTTGCCTTATTTGGACTTGGCGTATTTGAAGGGTTTTAAGATCTTTTTTCTGCATGTAGTTATTCTTACAGTTTTTGATTTGAATTAATTTCAGTCTTATCAAAACTGCATTTATTTATTTCTACTTTTAGAATATTGATTATCTTTATGATTATGTTTTTTTTCTTAAAGAAAATCCGCAGGTAACCCAACTCCAAAAAATCTTTTATTGATGGATGTATTTATTCATTATTTTGTTCGAATAATTTTACCCATACTAATCTGCGGATGTATTCTGTTAATCTCTGTTTTAATTATCAACAGATACACTTATGATTTATTTCGTCCAAAATTTGAAACAGTAAAAAATGATATTGAGAATTTTCTAACCACTATAATTTTTTCTTCTTTTGATGAAGTCCAAACTCAAACTGAAATTGAACAATTTAAAAAAGTAATTCCTTTTGAAGAAAATTGGTGCAAAAAATTATTGCTCAACGAAATCATTTTTTTAAAACTCAACCTAAAAGGTGATATTACCAAAAAATTTCATTTTATATACGAACAATTTGATTTAGTCAAATACACCCAAAAACTTTTAAAAAGCCGTTTCTTTTACTTAAAATGTTTGGGACTCTTTCAACTGGAATCGCTAGATTATAAAAAAGGGAAAGACTACATCACTCCATTATTAGATCACAAAAACAGAGATATAAAATCCCGAGCTTTTTTGGCACTGATTTCATTGAGACCAAATAAACTAGAATCTTTAATTGATTTTTCTCATGAAATTACAATTGCAGAAGAAATAAATATTATGGACATTTTACATCATAAAAAGACAAAAATGCCCACTAATCTAAAGGACTGGATTATTTCAGACAATGCATCAATCGTTAAACTCGGTATTAAATTAATGATGTTTTACAACTATACAAATGAAAACAAAAACATAGTAAAACTGTTAAAACACGATGATAAAAGTGTATGTCATGAAGCAATTATGGCTATTAATTTCTTATTCATTGTTGAAGCTGAAACTGAACTGATAGAACAGTTCCGTTATGAAGACACACAAAATAAATTAGAAATATTTAATACCCTTTCGAGAATAGGCACAACAGAATCTGAAAATTTTATCGCCCAATTATTAAAAAACAAGACGGATGAAAATATCAAACTGGAGGCTGTTTATTGTCTCATTAAAATAAATCCAAACTATTTTGACAATCATTTTTTGGATAATGAAGATGTAAAAAAAATGGTTAAACATGCAAAAACCATTATTAGATGATAGACAATATATTATCCATATATGCCAGTTTCATAGGGCTGTTTTCGGTCATTTATATAATCTTCTATTGTATATTGGCAGTTCTATCTTATTATGCGATAAAAAAAAGCCTTAATACAAAATATTATATTCCTAACAATGTAATTATAAAATCCAATTACATACCGGGTGTTTCGATTATAGCACCAGCATTTAACGAAGGTGCTACCGTTGTCAATAACGTAAAATCATTATTGTCATTAACCTATCCAAAATTTGAAATTGTATTGGTAAATGATGGTAGTTCCGATGATACTTTAAAAAAATTAATCAAGGAATTCGAATTGGTAAAAGTGGATTTCTATTATGAAGAAAAAATTAAGGCCGCTACAATTAGAGGGCATTATAAATCCACGAATCCTCTTTATTACAAATTATTAGTTGTCGATAAAGAAAATGCAAAAAGTAAGGCGGATGCGTGCAATGCCGGCATAAATTCTACAAAGTATCCGCTTTTTATTTGCACTGATGTGGATTGCATTTTAAAAAATGACACTATTATAAAATTGGCAAAACCATTCATAGAATCAAAAAAAAGAGTTATTGCAACCGGAGCAGGTATTAGAATATCAAATTCCTGCGAAGTAAAAGATGGTTTTTTGGTTAAAATCCACTTCCCGAAAGGTTGGCTCCCAAGATTTCAAGAACTGGAATATGTTCGAGCTTTTCTTTTTGGCAGAATGGCTTGGAGCGAAATTAATGGACTATTGTTAGTTTCTGGTGCTTTAGGGATGTTTGACAAGGAAATTGCGATTGCAGCTGGGGGATATTGGCACAAATCCTTAGGAGAAGACATGGAACTCATAACCAGAATGCGAAAGTATATGTACGATAATAAAATACCTTTTTCTATACAATACATCCCCGAATCCCTTTGCTGGACAGAGGTTCCTACTACAAAAAAAGTTTTTATAAGGCAACGTGTTCGCTGGTCACGAGGATTAATACAGACCTTATATTTGCATAAAAATATTTTTTTTAATCCAAAGTATCAAAAAACAGGATTTTTAATATTTCCCTATTTCTTCATCTTCGAATTCCTAATTCCAATCTTGGAAGTCATTGGAATCATTGTCTTAATTATAAGCTTTTTTATTTTACATGAAGATTATATGGATTTCTTTTATCTGTCGTTAACCGTATATTTATTTTACATCATTGTCACTTTTATTTCCATCCTATTAGATGATATCATTTATAAAAATTATGCCAATACCAAAGAGATTGTCATTCTGGTAATGATGGCAGTAATAGAGCCGTTTTGTTACCACCCCATTAATGTATATGCATCATTAAAAGGATATTATCATTTTTTCAGGCAAAAAGATCTAAACTGGGGAAATATGGAACGACAGGGTTTTAAACCCATAACAGAAATCGAAAAAGAACAAGGCAATGCCCGGATAAAATTAAAAAAATGACATTTCAACATTCAAGGTATCTGTATCTCACAGCTTCACTAGTGCTAACCTTTTGGTTATCCAGTTTGTTCGAAATCTATTCAAAAGTTTCAAATGGCATTGTAATTCCTACCATTGGAACGGAGATTTGCTGTAAATTACTCAACGATTTTTGGTCGGCCATAATCGTGAGTTTGGTGTTCTTACCCCTGTTTTTACTCATTAACTATATACGGAAAACGTTTGCCATAATCTTCAGTACGGTACTTTTTACTCTAATTGTCCTAATACAATTTGCATTGGTAAAATACAGTTCTACTACCCTTGTTAACTTGGGTGCCGATTTATTAGGATATTCCTTTTCGGATATTTATCTGACGGTAACAGCTTCTGAATCGCTTTCATTTGTATTTTTCTTGCCATTCATAATCATTCCATTATTGTATTTGGGAATCAATTTCGGTATTACAAAATGGAACAACAAACGGCTGATTTTATCAATTATAATAACGCTGACAATTATTACTCTCGGTTTAAAACTATTTCTCCCTGAACTATCAGACAGTAAATTCGAAAATAAACTAGCATTTCTAACCAAGGACATTATTCGATATGAAAAAGATAAAAACTTAGCCAACAACGCTGAGAACATCAAATTCGACTCAGAATATCCGATGCTAAGGGCTTTTAAATCAACACCAGATGTTTTGGCACCTTATTTTTCAATTACAGATGAAAAACCGAATATTGTTTTTATTGTCGTTGAGGGTTTGGGTGATGAATTTATTGACAAAAACGAATATGCAGGTTTCATGCCTTACTTGGATTCGATGATTTCCAAATCATTGTATTGGGAAAATTTTTTAAGCAATGGAGGAAGAACCTATGCAGTACTTTCTTCGCTATTAGGTTCGTTACCTTATGGCGAAAAAGGTTTTTTGGATCTAAATCCGCTGCCATCACATCTTTCGATAATAAACGTGCTAAAAGCCAACAATTACAATACTTCATTTTATTCTGGAGATAATTCCAGTTTTGACAGAAAGATTAACTTTTTGCAGAAAAACGGTATTGACAATATAATTGACAAAAATAGTTATGGCTCCGAATATACTCCTACCAAAGCCAATTCTGGCGGCTTCTCATGGGGATATCCTGACGCCGAAATTTTTAAGAAAGCATTAATCGAAACCAATAAAATAAAATCTCCCCGTTTGGATATTATACAAACGCTTACTAATCACGAACCTTTTGACTTTCCAACAAAGAAAGTCTATTTGGAAAAAATTGACGGTATAGTTGCTTCACATCCAAATCTAAATTCTCAAAAAGAAAATATTAATTCGTATAAAAACATTTTTGCCTGCTTGAATTATACCGACAATTCAATCAGGGAGTATATGGAAGCCTACGCCAAAAGACCCGATTATAAAAACACTATTTTCATAATTACCGGTGACCACCGCTTGATTCCTATTGAACAGAAAGATAAATTATGCCGTTTTCACGTGCCTTTATACATCTTTAGCCCTATGCTTAAGAAAACCGAATCTTTTAAATCGGTTTCTTCACACTGGGATGTTACACCGAGTTTAATTTCATTTTTGTTTAATAATTATAAATTCAACCAATTAGACCAAACCGCCTGGATGGGAAAAGGGCTTGATACTGCAAAAGAATTCAGGAATACTCAGGAAATTCCCTTGACCCGAAATAAAGGAACTATTGACGACTATGTCTATAAGGATTATTTCTATTCCAGCGGAGAATTGTATAAGATAAACGACAATTTCGATATTGAAAAAATCACCGATGATGCGGCTTTAAATACGATAACCAATAAATTTAACAGCTTCAAGCAGTTGAATACATATTTGACCAAAAAAAATAAAATCATCCCGAAATCATTGGATTTGAGCAAACAGCAGGAACTTCAGTTTACCAAAGACGTGCAAATCACTATCAATAAATTAACTAAAGGACTGAATAGCGATCAAATTTTCATAGTCGCCAGAGATTTGGCAGCAAAAAAAGAATACAAAACGGCTAGATTACTTTGCGATTTTATACTAAATGAACTGCCTAATTATGCCGATGCACAAATATTAAGGGCAAAAACATTAGGCTGGGAAAAAAACTATAAAAAAGCAGAAGATCAACTACTGATTATCATCAAAAAAACACCTTTTTATGATGAAGGTTATTTAACTTTGATGGATGTATATTGGTGGGACAACCAAAACGAGAAAGCCGTGGAAATAGGTAAACTTGCCTTATCAAAAGGGATCAAAAATCCTAGCATACAGGTTAAAATGGCAAGGTCTCAAGAAATAATCAACAATTCAAAAAAACAGAAGTAATGAATAATCATATAAAAAACGAATACGCCAATTTTCGAAAAATTTATATTTCACTTATTATAATGTTATTTTCAGGAACATTTCTAATGGTTGGACAGGAAAAAGCATTCAAGGGCGATCCTGATGTATCATTTAAAACAGCCCGTGATTTGGCTTTCAATAAAAATAGAAAACAGGCACAAGACACGCTGTTACACATCTTAACCAAATATCCTAATTATCATGACGTACGCGAATTTTTGGCTTCGACTTATGCATGGGATGGTGATTATAAAAAAGCTAGAACCGAATTTCAAAAAATTCTGGGCAAAGATGCCAATAGGAAAACCACTTGGATAGGAGCCATTAAAAACGAAATGTGGGGAGACTATCCTTTTCTTGCTTTGAAACTATCAAAAAAAGCATTGAAAAATTTCCCAAAAGATCCAGAAATAATGGAATTGCAAAAAAGTGCCCAAGAAAGCACCATGATTCCAACCGCAACTGCAGGTAAGGTGCAAACAATATCAAGCAAAATTCCAAACGATTCAATACCCAAAGAATCTGAATCGAGTTTGGGAAGAACGGTACGAAATAATACAATTGGTGTTACTTCTGAAATTGATATTTACTCGGAAGTATATGATCCCATGATTTACAATGCGATAAAATATGGACGACAAACCAAGTATGGAAGTATTATTGCAAGAGCGAACATCGACAGGAGATTAGGGGATTACGGCACTCAGTTCGAAGTAGATTTATACCCAAAAATTGCAAAAGGAATGTACGCTTATCTTAACTTTGGTGTATCAAATTCTTCCTTATTTCCTGATTACAGATATGGAGCAGAAATTTTTAAATCACTTCCCAAGAGTTTTGAAGCTTCCATAGGGCTTAGAGCTTTGCAATACGATACAACCACAATGATTTATACAGGTTCCGTTACTTGGTACAACGGAAATAATTATTGGTCTTTGCGCCCTTATTTCACTCCTGGCGACAATGGCTTAAGTTCTTCCGCAACACTAACCTACAGAAAATACAGAAGCGATGCTGATAATTATTTCGGAATCAATGCTGGATTTGGAATTTCACCAGAGCTCAATCAGAATTACTTTTTTGCAAATGATAATCGAATTGTAAATCTGCAATCTCATAAATTGAATGCGGGTTATTACTTTTCTACAAACAACAAACAAAATGCTTGGGGCGCACAACTTGGAATTATCCATCAGGAAATCCCATTTGACCAAGGCAATTTTTTCTGGATTTCAACGCTTACATTGTCATGGGAAATCCGATTTAAATAGTATGAACCAAACAGTAAACAAAGTTGAAAATCAAACGCATTTATACAAGCATTCCTTTTTTAATGATCCTTTTCAACTGCAGTATTATGGCTCAAAACTCCTTGAATTTAACAAATTCGAAAGATCATGAATTGATTATTGCTTCTTCAAATGATGATACAAAAAAAGCTGCCTTATTATTAAAAAAATATTTAGACCAAGCATTTGAGAATCCCGTTCAGATTCAAAACAGCAACACGAATAATGCTAAAATAGTTCTTGAAATTAATTCTGACAATAAGAATATTGATTCCGATTCCTTTACCATCAAAAGCGATGAAAGGAATATCCATTTAATTGGCCAAAATGAAAAAACGTTACGGTATGCTGTTTATACCTTATTGGAAATATGGGGATTTAGAAAATACACTTCAAAAGATAATTTTATTCCACAGCTAAAAGAAATAAGCTTTCCAAAAAACTTCAACAAAACCTACAAACCATCATTCGAATATCGAGCCTTATTTTATCCCGACTGCTATGATGAAGAGTTTAGAGATTGGCATAAACTGGATTGGCACATCAATGATTTTGGTCTTTGGGGACATTCTTTTCATAAATTATTGAGTGCCAAAGAATATTTCAAATCAAATCCTGATTTTTTTGCATTATATGAAAACAAACGAAACAGTGAATCTTTGTGCATGACCAATGATGCTGTGGTCAAGATTGTGTCAAAAAAAATGAACGAGATTATTAGCCAAAATCCTAATGCCCAATTTTTTTCTATCAGCCAAAATGACGATGTTGTCTATTGTGAATGTGTTAAATGCAAAGCCATGAATGAAAAACATGGAGGTCCACAAGGTTCGTTATATTATTTTCTAAATAAAATTGCTGTACGATTTCCAAAAACCAAAATAACCACCTTAGCTTATCTTCACACCTATCGAGCTCCCAAAAACCTTAAAATTGAGCCGAATATTTACACGATCTTTTGTCCTATAGAAATGAATCGAGGAAAAGCGATAGAAGAACTTCCAAACAATAAGGCTTTTTTGGAAATCCTCAACAAATGGAACACTTCAACGGAACATTTATATTTATGGGATTACACCGTTGAATTCACTAACTATCTTTCCCCATTTCCTAATTTACAAACCTTTTCAAAAAACTATAAATTATTCAAACAAAACAAGGTCAAAGGGCTTTTTGTACAAGGATATGCTGATTTAGCTGGTGATATGTATGAATTAAGGCAATATCTTTTGGCAAAAATAATTTGGGATACCAATACTGATGTCGAAGCAATAATAAATGATTTCCTTAACGGATTTTATGGCAATGCATCCCCATTTGTTAAAAAATACATTGACTTGCTTATTCAAAATCAGATAAAAAGTAATCGCTATTTGGACATTTATACCAATCCCATAGAAAACAGAAATACTTTTCTTTCTCCAGAAGCGATGGATCAATATGACAAAATTATAAGTCAGGCTGAAATAGCTTCAAAAAACGATCCTGTTATAGCAAAGCGCATTGCAAAATTAAGATTGTCACTGGAATATGTTTATTTCGAACAATCAAAATTTTATGGAAAAGATGCACATGGAATGTTCGCTGGAAAAAACAAGGAAGATCAAGGGGAACAACTAAGAAAGCGAGTTCTTCAGTTTACAAAAAACTGCAACGCACTTGGCATTTATGAACTTAGTGAAGGAGGACTAACTCCCGATCAGTATTATGAGGAATGGCTCGCCATAGAAAAAAATATCTGTAATCATTTGGGAGAAAAATGCGAGATCCGCTTTTTAACACCGCCAGCTGATGAATACAAAGGAAAAGGAAGTTACGGTCTGGTTGATGGAGTAAGAGGCTACAAAAATCCAGCAATAAACTGGATTGGTTGGTATGGCAATAATCCGGAAATTGAACTTTCTATCAAGAAATTAAACTTCAATACCATTAAAATAAACACGTTGGATAATCAAAGGCATTGGATTTTTAAACCTCAACAAATTAATGTTTACGGCTTTAAGAATAGTAAATGGCAACTTATTACTCAGTTAGAAAAAAACAATCTTACTGAAAGCACCGAAGTTTCAATCGAAACTTGGGAATTAAAATCAAACAAATTTAAAAACTTTGATCTTTTAAAAATCGAAGTCGAAAATCTTAAACAATTACCCAATTGGAGAAATCGAAAAAACAAAAAACCAATGGTAATGATTGATGAAATTGAACTCTATAACAACTAAATCATCATTTACAGAAAGTCCATAATTTTGGTTTCCAGACGATATCTTTAAGCTTGTTATATGTTAGCCAAAAATTAATGAAAAAAAATTTATGGAAATTTACCTTGTAAGTTCGCTGTATAAAAAGACAATTACGCTTTAAATACTTTGTAGATAAATTTGGATAAAAAAAATAAAAAACGTACTTTTATCTATGTTATTATACATTTCAAGGATTAAAACAGGCAGTTCCAAAGGAACAAATTACAAAATTCTAATTTTTTAATTGCAGGTTTTCACTTTTAAAAAGATTCGTTTTTTTTAAAATGTGAATTCAAATAAAAATTAACTTCCCCCAGTTTGTAAAAGGCTTTACTTAATCCAACCAATTCATAAATAGATAATCTATTTAATTTTTCAGCAAATAATTATTTGTTAACTGTAAAATTAAAATGAATGATTAAATCATTTCGTTTACCGTTTTAAACAGCTAAACAACATCGCAAAATATAACTTTTGGAATTGTTATTTTTCAAAATATTTTAAATTTTCTGCCAAATTAGAATTCAAAATTCTTTAACCAGAAACATTAACAAACATTAACAACGTGATTCTCTCACGCCAATCAATTTGACTCAAAACAAACAATAAAATTTATTTTGGCACAGTTGTTGAAAGTAACCAAAAACTATTGTTTTTAAAAAATGTTTCTTTCCATTTTTTAAAACTGAATAATCCAGAAAAGCAAGGATTAAAAAAACATTAAAACAAAAAAATATGAACAATTCAGACATAAAAATATTAATCGCCGAAGATGATATATTAATGATCAAAATTCTTGAGTTCATACTTAAAAAAGAAGGTTATCAGGTCACGTCATGCAAAGACGGTTTGAGTGCTATTGAAAAAATTCCTATACTCATCCCAGACTTAATCATTACTGACATTATGCTGCCATTCCGTTCAGGATTAGAAATAATAGGCTATTCAAAAGAACATTTTGCAAATACACCTGTAATTGTGGTTTCCTCGTTAGGAGAAGAAGAAAGCACAGTTGTGGAAGCATTTAATCTAGGTGCTGACGATTTTGTTTCCAAGCCTTTTAATCCAAATGAATTATTACTGAGAGTAAAACGATTATTTGCAAAAAAAAAGCACAGCATAAAGCCAAATGATAATAACATAAATATTAGTGCCTAAAAGACATTCATAAAACGTATTGACAACCTCTATATGCTATTTAAAAATGGCCGTATGGAGGTTTTGTTTTTTTAATGCAATTCCGAAATAAGGTCAAACTTAGCATGACCTTTCTATCGTTAGTTTCAAAAAACCTATCTTTGCACAAAATTAAATTACAAATGAGTACTTTCGAACAATTCAATCTTCCTAAATCTGTACAAAAAGCAATAACCGATTTAGGCTTTACATCTCCTACTCCTATTCAGGAAAAAACTTTTTCTGTGATAATGTCAGGCCGTGATATGATGGGGATTGCGCAAACTGGTACTGGTAAAACATTTGCATATTTATTGCCTTTATTAAAATTATATAAATTCACTCCTGGACATACTCCAAAAATCGTAATTCTGGTGCCAACTCGTGAACTTGTAGTTCAGGTTGTAGAGGAAGTCGAGAAATTAACCAAATACATGTCGGTTCGTACCGTTGGCATTTTTGGTGGAGTTAATATCAATACTCAAAAAACTACCGTTTATCAAGGTTGTGATATATTGGTGGGAACACCTGGAAGGGTTATGGATTTAACATTGGACAATGTAATCCGTTTTGAAGAAATGCAAAAACTGGTTATCGATGAGTTTGATGAAATGCTAAACTTAGGTTTCCGTACACAACTAACCGCTATTTTGGCGATGATGCCAAAAAAACGTCAAAACATACTTTTTTCGGCAACAATGACTGATGAAGTTGATGCCATTCTGAATGATTATTTTGATTATCCGGAAGAGGTTACTCTTTCTCCATCGGGAACTCCTTTGGAAAACATTACACAAATCACCTATCAGGTTCCAAATTTCAATACCAAGGTAAATCTTTTAAAACATCTATTACAAACCAATGAAGACATGAGTCGCGTATTGGTTTTCGTGAATAACAAAAAGATCTCTGATATGGTTTTTGACCAAATCGAAGAAGATTTTCCAGATCAATTTGGCGTGATTCACTCGAATAAATCTCAAAATTACCGATTGAGTACAATGGCTTCGTTTCAGGAAGGAAACCTTCGTGGATTAATCACTACCGACATTATGGCCAGAGGTTTGGATATTTCTAATATTACCCATGTCATCAATCTTGAAATGCCGGAATTACCCGAATTGTATATGCACAGAATTGGTAGAACAGGTCGTGCAGACGCAACTGGTACCGCTATTAGTCTTATAAGCCCAAGGGAAGAAGAATCCAAAATAGCCATTGAAATCCTAATGGACACTGAATTGGAATATGAAACTTTCCCAGAAGAAGTTGAAGTTTCTACCAAATTAATTGGTCCTGAAAAAGACAGACAGCCAATTAAACTCTTGTTCAAAAAACAAAAACTGGAAGGAGACGGCGCTTTCCATGAAAAAAGTAAAAAAAATAAAAAGGTCAACTTGGGTGGTCCAGGTATAACCAAGAAAAAAACACATGGTTCCGTAAATAGGAATATGTTGAAAAACCAAGCGGCCAAGAAAAAGAAGAAGAAATAAATTGTCATTTTTTTAGTTGACCGTTCTAAAAAACAAACAGCCTGTGATCGAAAATCACAGGCTGTTTGTTTTTATAATTTTGATTTTTTTAATCGCTTATTTTCCCTTTTTAACTTCAGGTCCATCGCTAAAAATCAAACAGACAGGAGAGCATAAATCAAAACTCTTTCCAGAGTCTATTAATGTTCCTTTCCTTTTATGAATCTTAAATATTACAATATTATTGGTGTATTGATGTCCTACCAAAAGGAATTTTCCTGTAGGATCAATAACAAAACTTCTAGGGCCTTTACCCAAGGTACTCGTTTGCCCTTTCAATTGCAATTTGCCTTTTTTCAAAATTTTAAAAACCGAAATATTATTGGCCTCTCCCCTATTGGAAGCGTATAAAAATTTACCGTTTGGAGAAATCTGGATATCGGCAGAACTAAAAGTTCCTTTAAAATCCTTTGGTAAAATAGTCGTTTCAAAAACTTTGGTCAACTTTCCATCCTTATAACCAAAAGAAGTTATAGAGCCATCCAATTCTTGCAATACATACGCATATTTTCCGTTTTTACTAAATTTCAAATGTCTGGGACCACCTCCTGCTGTCACGGAAACACTATCTTTTATAGTCAATACTTCCTTGTCTGCTGTGGGATTGTAACTATACACATATACTTTGTCATTTCCCAAATCACTGCTCAGGACATATTTTTTATCTGGCGAAAAATAAACCATATGCACATGTGCTTTTTCTTGTCTTTGCTCGTTTATTCCTTTTCCATAGTGCTGAACCACTTGTTTGGCTTCTGTCAAACTGCCATCTTCATTTTTTCCAAAAACGGCAATACTCCCTCCTGAATAATTGGCTACGATTACATTCTTATCATCATTAATAAGATAACAAGGATCTGCCCCTTTTGAATCGACTTTATTTATTGAACTAGGTTTCCCGCTCATTGGATCAAAATTAAAAGAACTTACCGTACTTTCATTCCCGTTTTCATTCACTGCGTACAGATATTTCCCATCCTTGGAAATCGACACATAACTAGGACTGGAAATACTGTCTGAACTCTTTTTTAATCTAATTTGAGCTTTTTGGGTATTAAATTCGTAAACATAAATCCCTCTGCTGCTACATGAATTGGTATAAGTCCCAACAATTAGATTAAGAAGGTTTTTTTGTGCCTGTATAGATGTAACAGATGTAATTAATAGAAGGAATAAGTATACTTTTTTCATACGCTGATATATTTTTTCTTATCGATAATATGTAATTTGCACATCAATATTGGTAATTATGACCAATATCACAATGCCTTTTTTACATATAATAAATTTCGGATAAGCTAAAATACTTATTATCTTTCAGAATTCCCCTATTTTATTTCACTTTCGAAAAATACTAACAACATCATAACAAACTGTCAACAAATTTGTATTTTTGGCAAACAAATCCCAATGTTCTTCATTACTATAAACTTTTAAGAAGTAAACAAAATTTTAGAATGCATTTTAAACAACCCGAAATTCTATACTTTCTATTCTTGTTGATTGTTCCAATTTTGGTTCATTTATTTCAATTAAGGCGTTTCAAAAAAGAATATTTCACTAATGTTCGTTTTCTTAAAGCCCTTTCAATCCAAACTCGAAAAAGCTCTAAAATCAAAAAATGGTTGCTTTTAGCCTGCAGAATGCTTTTGTTGACTTGTGTTATTTTAGCCTTTGCCCAACCTTTTTTTGAATCAAAAGACAGCAAAAATGCGAACAACGAAATGTATATCATTCTCGACAATTCCTTTAGCATGCAAGCCAAAGGAAAAAAAGGGGAATTATTAAAGCGCGCCATTCAGGAATTGTTGGAAGAAACTCCCGAAAATGCAAATTTTTCATTGCTTACCAATACCGACACCTATTGGAATACCGATATCAAAACTATTCGAGCTGAATTACAAAATCTGAAATATAGCGCAACCCCTTTTCAATTAGATAATATTTTTGCCAAAATAAAAGCCCATAAATCGGCTTTCAAAAAGGATATTGTTGTTATTACCGATGCTGTTGGCTTGACTACCAATCAATTAAAAAATATTGAAACGGACAACATTCCCTATTTCATTATTCCAAAGGCGGAACAAAAAAACAATGTAGCAATTGATAGTGTTTTTATACGCCAAACCCTTGATGATTTTTACGAATTGAGCATCAATACAACCAATTATAGTGAAGATTTCAAACCTGTTCCAATGGCTTTGTACAATCAAAACAAACTGATTGCAAAAACTATCATTGACTTCAAAAACAAAAAACAAACCATCAATTTCACCATTCCAAAGCAAGCTTTTCATGGATATGTTTCAATAGAAGACAATGATATGGCTTATGACAATAAATTGTTTTTTAGCATTTCAAAAATCAAGAAAATCAACATAATTAGCATTGGAACACCGGAAAAAAATAACTTCTTAAGCCGAATTTACACTAATGATGAATTCAACTATAATTCATTTACATTAAACACACTAGACTACAACATTATTGACAAGCAGGAAGCTATTGTTTTGAATGAGCTTGACGAAATTCCGCAAGCCTTGCAAACCACTTTGAAATTATTTGTAAAAAAAGGCGGAAACCTAATTGTTATTCCTTCAGAAACTGCCTCCGTATCCAATTTGAATACGTTATTGAATCCATTTGGAAACATACAATTCAAATCATTGGAATCGAATGAAAAGCTGATTACCAAAATTAACTTCAATCATCCTTTATTTGCCGGTGTTTTCGAAAACAAAACCAGTAATTTCCAATATCCAAAAATCAAAAATGATTTTGCAATTTCGACCACTAGCCCAGCGGTTCTGAACTTTGATGATCAATCGCCGTTTCTGACAGCAATTCGAACTACTTTATCATCAGTTTATGTGTTTTCGGCACCAATTAATAGTAACAATTCCAATTTCCAACAGTCTCCCTTGATTGTTCCTGTTTTTTACAAAATGGCTTTAAGCAAACAAAATAATGGCATCAATGCAAACACCATTGGCAACAATACTTCTTACATTGTCTCGGTTAATTTGGCAAAAGATGAAATTCTAACGGTAAAAAATCAGGAGGAGCAATTTATTCCCGTGCAACAATTATTGAATAATAAAGTCCAGCTGTTTTTTAATGATTATCCCGAAAAAGCGGGCAATTACACAATTAATGATTCCAATAAATCCGTTGAAAACATTAGTTTTAATTATCCTAGGACAGAAAGCGATTTGGATCAAGTCAACGAAAGCATATTATCCGATTATAAAACAAGTGATTCCATTACCACCATTTTTGATACGCTACAAAGCAACCGAACTGACAATCAAATTTGGAAATGGTTTATTATCTTTGCCTTGCTTTTCCTGGCATTGGAAATGGCAATTATCAAATTTGTGAAATAATTTTAATATTTCAAACATAATTTTTACCGTTTAAATTAAAGTAAATTATCTACATTATGAATACAATCATCCGAAGCGCGAAAATTATCGATTCGAAAAGTCCTTTTAATAATCAGACTGTAGATCTTTTAATTGTTGATGGTTTTATAAAAAAAATTGGAACGGCACTACCAAATAAGGACAACATTGAAGAAGTAAAACTAGACAATCTTCATCTTTCCCAAGGATGGTTTGACAGCAGTGTTTCTCTTGGAGAGCCTGGTTTTGAAGATAGGGAAACCATTGCAAATGGATTGAACGTAGCTGCCAAAAGCGGTTTTACGGCCATTGCCCTGCAACCCAACTCCTTTCCTGTTATAGACAATCAAGCACAGGTTAATTTTGTAATAAACAAATCAAATGGTTTTGCTACACAACTCTTTCCAATTGGTGCATTGACAAAAGGCAGCGAAGGGAAAGACATGGCCGAATTATACGATATGAAAAATTCAGGTGCTGTTGCTTTTGGAGATTATACGAAAAGTTTGGACAATGCCAATTTGCTAAAAATAGCCTTGCAATATGTACAGGACTTTGATGGACTCGTTATCGCTTTTGCACAAGATGACAAAATAAAAGGAAATGGTGTTGCCAATGAAGGAATTGTCTCAACACGATTGGGACTGAAAGGCATTCCGGATTTAGCAGAAGAATTACAAATTGCTCGTAACTTATTTTTATTGGAATATACTGGAGGAAAAATGCATATCCCAACTATCTCGTCAGCAAAATCACTTCAATTAATTAAAGAAGCCAAGGCAAAAGGATTAAACGTAACTTGTAGCGTGACCGTTCATCACTTGGTCTTGACTGATGAAAAACTGGAAGAATTTGACACAAGATACAAGGTAACACCTCCATTGAAAACTGAAAATGACAGACAAGCATTACTCAACGGAGTTCTTGACGGTACCATCGATTTAATCACTTCTGATCACAATCCTATTGACATTGAACATAAAAAAATGGAATTTGATTTGGCCAAAAATGGAACTATTGGTTTGGAAAGTGCTTTTGGAGCATTAATGACTGTTTTGCCTTTGGAAACCATAATCGAAAAATTTACAGCAGGAAAATCAATTTTCAATATTCCTGTTAACTCCATTAATGAAGGTGAAATCGCCAATTTTACCTTATTCAACCCTGAAGGTTCTAGTGTTTTTACAAAAGAAAACATACTTTCAAAATCCAAAAATTCAGCATTTCTTGGCACGAATCTAAAAGGCAAAGCATACGGAATTTTAAACCAAGGAAAATTAATTTTAGGATAACCAAACAACATGAATAACTCTATAGAATCTGGAAAAACAGCAGCTATCACCAGTTATATTTTAGGTATTGGCGTATTTATAGCCATGTCAATGAATAGCGGCGAAGACAAAAATGAATTTGCTTCCTTTCATATTCGTCAAGGACTGGGACTTACAATTACCTTTTTTTCTTTGGGATTAATCATAGGCAATTTTGATAGTCTGATGATTTCAGCACCAATGTGGATTTTCATTTCAGTATTATGGACTTATGGAATTTTTAGTGCGATAAAAGGCGAAACAAAACCAGTTCCATTACTTGGAGAATATTTTCAAAAATGGCTTAAAAGCATCTCGTAAAAAATTCAAAAATCAATATCAATGTCAATTTTAAAAATCAATTAACAATCAATAATTGACAATTAACTATTTACAAAATGAATCTATCCTTAGAATACAAAATAAGAGAACCAAAAGTTATACTTGACAAAAATCCACTATTGCTTTTACTTCATGGTTACGGCAGCAATGAAGAAGATTTATTTTCGTTTGCAAGCGAATTGCAAAACGAATATTATATCATATCAGCTCGCGCCCCTTATGATTTGCAATATGGCAGTTATGCTTGGTATGCAATCAATTTTGATGCCGATCAAAATAAATTTTCGGATAATGAGCAGGCCAAAATTTCCAGAGATGCAATTGCGGATTTTATTGATGAATTAGTAGCCAACTATCCTATTGACCCAAACAATGTCAATCTAATCGGATTTAGCCAAGGATCCATTTTGAGTTATGCCGTAGCGCTTTCCTATCCTGAAAAAGTAAACAAGGTAGTCGCTATGAGTGGTTATCTTAATTTAGAAATTGTAGCCGAAGATTACCTGAAAAATGATTTAAGAAAACTCAAGATATTTGCTTCTCACGGAACTGTAGACCAAGTAATTCCTGTGGATTGGGCAAGAAAAACTTCTCCTATTTTAGAAAAATTAGGCGTAGCCATCACTTACAAAGAATACCCAGTAGGACACGGAGTCGCTCCTCAAAACTTTTTTGATTTCAAGAATTGGATTACTGAAAATTAATGTTCAGCCCAGTTTAGTCTTTAAACAAACAGCCCATGATTTATAAACCATGGGCTGTTTGTTTAAATCTACCAAAAGATTATTTCTGATAAATAACTGATTGAATTATTTCAAAAGAAACGCTTTCGTCATCGTTGATAAAATATTTCAATAACACTTCACCCCAATATTCACCATCACTATAGTCAGCAATAATCCAACGGTGATTCAGTACTTTAACCTTATTTATTGAAAATTTATTTACTCCTAATTGTACTTGACCCGTATAAGGATTTCCTTTTGGATTTGCGTTCAAATCCAATAATTGTTCAGTAACATAAGGAATTAAAGTAGCAAAATTTCGAATTTTATCAGACTTGGCAGTTTCAAAATAATTTTGAGCATTTTCATTTTTTTCCAACGAAAAATAATTTACGTCAGATAATTTATTGGTAATCGCCTGCACACTGTCTTTTAATTTGGTCGTTGTCTTTTTATATTTATCCTGCTCAAAAGTCACCTCTTTGCTTAAATACATATAGGTATAAACATTAAAAACTAAAGACAAAATTAAAGCGTAGAGGAGTAATGATTTTTTCATTTTAAGTTAAATTGTAATTTCTAAATTATCATAGGCCAAGAAAACATTTTCAGGCAGGTCTTTTTGAACCACTTCATGAAAACCCAACATGTGACTGATATGTGTAAGATATGCTTTTTCTGGCTTCAGCAAAGCTATAAAATCAAGTGCTTCCTGCAAATTAAAATGTGTATCATGAGGTTGCTCCCTCAAGGCATTAACGACCAAGACCTTAAGACCTTTTAACTTGGCAGTTTCTGCTTCATCAATAGTTTTTACATCTGTCAAATAAGCAAAATCATCAATTCTAAATCCAAAGACTTGCAAATCTCCATGCCAAACACTTACTGGAATAGCAGTTTTGTTACCAATGGAAAAAGGCTTGTTATTTTCGATTTCAAAAGTTTTTACCGAAGGTGCTCCAGGATATCTATTCACCGTTTCGAATATATAATCAAATCGTTTTTCAATATTGACAAGTACTCTTTTATGAGCAAATATAGGAATCGCTCCTTGCTTAAAATTAAAGGGACGTATATCATCTAAACCTGCTGTATGGTCAGCATGTTCATGCGTAAACAAGATTCCGTCCAGTTTTCTGCATTTGGAAGTCAACATTTGCTGTCTAAAATCAGGCCCGCAGTCAATCACGTATGAATGGTCTTCCCACGATATCCAAGCTGAAACCCGGAGCCTTTTATCCTTAAAATCAGTACTTTTGCAAACTTCATGATCAATCCCAATAATTGGAATACCTTGAGATGTACCAGTACCTAAAAAATATACCTTCAATTTGTTCGTTTTTTTTACAAAAATAGGATTAATTTCTCTTTCATTAAGAGCCTAATTAATTAACTTTGTATTCATAATTGCCGAATTTAAACAAAAAAAATGGAAGCCAAAAAGATAAAACTAAAAGGGGACAAAGTTATTGAGCAGATTCCTTCCCTAAAGGATAAAGCACTTCGTATTAATTTAAACGAAAACATATACGGAACTTTTGCTGAAATCGGGGCTGGTCAAGAGACAGTAAGACATTTTTTTAGATCAGGCGGATCATCTGGTACAATTGCAAAGGCAATGTCTGCTTATGACAAAGACTTTAGTGATGCCGTTTATGGAACTGAGGAAGACGGCCGTTATGTAACTGAGAGTCGACTAAAAAAAATGCTTGATTTGGAGGTTGAATTAATAGAAGAACGATTAAGCAGAACCAAACATCCCAACAAACTCTTTTTTAGCTACGCCAATACCGTTGCCACAATCGATTTTGCAAAACAATTCAAGGGGCATGGCTGGGTTGGAATACGATACCAACTTGATCCTACCGAAGACTACAACGAAATCATCATCCATATCCGTTTCAAGGAAAATGATTCCAGATTACAACAGGAAACACTAGGTGTCTTGGGTGTTAATTTAATTTATGGCGCTTTCTACAAATACAATGACCCAAAAAAATTACTACGCTACTTATATGACCATCTTGACAAGGATCAATTAGAGATTGATACTATTAATTTCTCAGGACCACGTTTTGCAGATGTTGACAATCGTTTAATGAGTTTGCAATTGGTAAAAAATGGCATGACCGATGCGGTAATGTTCAATCCAAAAGGCAAAAACATATTGCCAGCAGCTATTCTATACAAAAAAAACTTGCTTGCTTTTAGAGGAAGTTTTCGTCCGGTTACCAAAGTAAACATGGACATGTATGCCAATTCATTGAAAATGTTTTTGGAAGAAAACAAAGTAGAAAAGGAAAATACTTTGGTTATTTTCGAAATCACACTATCAAATCTTCGCTCTGATGGTGAGATCGATGAAAGAGATTTTATGGATCGTGCCGAATTACTCTGTTCTTTGGGACAAACCGTAATGATATCCAATTTCCAGGAATATTATAAAGTAGTGGAATATTTCTCTAATTATACAAAAGCCAGAATGGGTCTAGCCATGGGGGTAAATAACTTGGTAGATATATTTGACGAGAAATACTATCGCCATCTAAGTGGTGGAATTTTGGAAGCTTTCGGAAAATTGTTCTATCGCGACATGAAAGTATTTTTATATCCAATGCTTGGCGAAGAAGGAGAAATCATCACTTCCAAAAACTTAAAAGTACATCCTAGAATGAAAGAATTATACAAATTCTTCAAATTCAATGGCAAAGTTGTAGATATAGAAGATTACAACCCAGAAATATTGGAAGTATTCTCTCGCGAAGTATTAAAAATGATTAGCGCAGGAAAACCAGGTTGGGAAACAATGTTACCTCCAGGAGTTGCCGAAATCATTAAGGAAAAACATCTTTTTGGTTATCAATCCAATTCTCTTTTGGAAGCAAGCAAATAAATCAAGCCATTATAAATTTAAAAATCCAAGAAAGACAAATTGTTTTTCCTGGATTTTTTTTATGGGTAAAATAATAAGTCATTTAAAAATCATTCGGCCGTAATAACCAAGGTGAAAAAATTATTTTAATATCTGACTTGCATGTTCTTTAGTTTTAACAGCAGAGATAACATCAGAAATAATTCCATTTTCATCAATTACAAAAGTGGTCCTGTGGATACCATCGTACTCTCTTCCCATAAACTTTTTTGGTCCCCAAACCCCAAAAGCATTAATAACCGATTTATCTTCATCAGCCAATAACGGAAAAGGAAATTCATATTTATCCTTAAATTTTGCTTGGGCTTTGGCACTATCGGCACTTACTCCCAGCAATTCATAATTATTTGCCTGAAAACGCTCAAAATTATCTCTCAAATCACAAGCTTCTGCCGTACATCCGGGTGTAGATGCTTTTGGGTAAAAGAAAACAACAAGCTTTTTCCCTTTATAATCTGCTAGTTGATGCGTTTTCCCTTCTTGATCTATTCCTGAAAACTGCGGTGCTTGATCGCCTATTTTTAATGTAGTCATTTTTTTAAGATACTAAGTTACTAAATGGCTAAGATACTAAGATTTTAAAAAATAAAACCAAACAACACAATTTCACATTTAAAAACAATCCTAGATTCTTAGGTTCTTAGTAACTTAGCAGCTTAAAACTCACATTCAAAAAACAGTCTTAGAAACTTAGATTCTTAGTAACTCAGCAACTCAAAAAAAATGACCAAACAGGAACGCGTAACATTTGTCATCAATACTTTAAACGAATTATACCCAACCATTCCAATTCCCTTAGACCACAAAGATCCCTATACATTATTAATTGCAGTTTTGCTTTCGGCACAGTGCACAGACGTTCGTGTAAATCAAATCACGCCTATACTTTTTGCAAAAGCAGACAATCCGTATGATATGGTTAAAATGTCTGTGGAAGAAATTAAGGAGATTATTCGTCCTTGCGGTTTATCGCCAATGAAATCGAAGGGAATTCATGGATTGTCACAAATTTTGATTGACAAACACAACGGAATTGTTCCTCAAAGTTTTGAATATTTGGAAGAATTACCAGCTGTAGGACACAAAACCGCTAGCGTAGTAATGTCGCAAGCATTTGGAGTTCCGGCATTCCCAGTTGACACTCACATTCATCGTTTAATGTACCGATGGAATTTGACCAATGGAAAAAATGTTGTTCAAACCGAAAGAGATGCCAAACGCATTTTCCCCGAAGAGCTATGGAATGATTTACACCTACAAATTATTTGGTATGGTCGAGAATATTCACCTGCAAGAGGCTGGAGTTTGGAGAAAGATATTATCACCAAAACTATTGGAAGAAAATCTGTTTTGAGTGAATTTACTAAAAAATGATTATAACCATAAATAGCAAATTTCACTAATTTTATAAAAAACTAGTGAAATTTACATGGCTTTAAATCTAAATTCAAGCCTTTAATTTACTATAATTTCAAAAACCTTTTCCTCTATTTTAACCATTTTCAATGCTTTAGAGTAGTTCAATAAAAAAGAAACAACTTCTTTATCAGGTTTCATTTTTTTTGTAATTTTTAATTCTTTAGAGTAATTCTTTTCCATATTGAATATAAATTTTATTTTATATTACAACGGAAGAATTTCTCTTTTATTATCAGTTTGTCAAAACAATTTGATGTTTATCAATAATCTTTCTCAAGTTCATTATCGCATATCTCATTCTGCCAAGTGCAGTATTGATACTCACGCCAGTAGTTTCTGAAATTTCCTTAAAACTCATGTCTTGATACATGCGCATAATTAAAACTTCTTTTTGATCTGTCGGAAGTTCTTCCACGAGTCTGCGGATATCAACTTCTACTTGATCTGCTATTATCTGATTTTCAATAGTCAAGGAATCATCAGACATTACAGAAAAAATGGAAAACTCTTCTGTCTCTCTAAACATTGGCATTTTTTTGTTTTTTCTAAAATGATCAATTATTAAGTTATGAGCAATACGCATCACCCAAGGCAAAAATTTTCCTTCTTCGTTGTATGAGTTTAATTTTAGGGTCTTGATTACTTTGATAAAAGTATCTTGAAATATATCATTGGATACATCTTTATCAGCAACTTTAGAATAAATAAATCCATATACCTTAGATTCATGTCTTCTTATTAATGTAGCCAATGCATTTTCGTCACCAGCCATATAATCCTTTACCAATAATGCATCTGATTTTTGTAAATTTGCCATATCTATTCCTTTTTAGATTTTAATTAGTTCTTTGGGGAGTTTCTAAAAAGTAATTTTATGCGATAGGCTTACAGAGTTTTTAAGATTTATATTTACCAAATTTAACAATTTTTTATTAAAAGAAGCAAGAAAAAAGATGATAAATATCATTTTTTTAAATTAAGCCCGACTTTTTAACTAATTTCAGCGGAAGCAAAAAACATAAATCATTGTTTTACATTGTAATAAATCAGGATACAATAGCGTTATCACAAGATGCTCAAGATCAACATCAATGGGAAAACATTTTTTTATTTTTTCTTTTTAACATTGAGAATAGTAGCAAAAAACAAATCCTTTAATTTGCCTTAAAATCGCAACTTCACACTAACTAATCTATTATTTAAGGAAACAAATCACAAAAGAAGAATTGGTCAAAAAATTAGAATCTGATTATAATTCATTTGAGATTCTCAGATTAAAATTGAGTACTTTTGTGAAAATTCATTTTTAGTATGCCAGTTGATATTTCCAAACTCGATCCAAAGAAAAACATCATAATAAAAGGTGCCCAAGTACACAATTTAAAAAATGTGGATGTGGCCATTCCAAGGAACAAACTTGTGGTTATTACAGGGCTCTCAGGCTCTGGAAAATCCAGTTTGGCATTCGATACCTTATATGCCGAAGGGCAGCGTCGCTATGTAGAAAGTTTATCCTCATACGCAAGGCAATTCTTGGGAAGATTGGATAAACCAAAAGTTGAATACATCAAGGGAATTGCTCCTGCAATTGCTATTGAACAAAAGGTAAATACAACCAATGCCCGTTCCACAGTAGGTACTTCTACCGAAATTTACGATTACATCAAATTATTATTTGCACGAATTGGAAGAACTTATTCTCCTATCTCAGGACAAGAGGTCAAAAAAAATACAGTAACCGATGTCGTTGCTGAAGTGAAACAATTTGAACCAGACAGCAAATGGTTACTGCTAGCTCCCATTCATCTCGAAGAAGGACGACAATTGGAAGACAAGTTAAAAGTGCTATTACAACAAGGATTTGCAAGGATTTTGATAAATAATGAAATGGTGCGTTTGGATGATTTTTCGATAGAAGAACAACATTCATTAGACCATAAAGACATATTGCTTGTTATTGACAGAATTATTGTCAAAGACGAAGAAGAATTCTATAATCGTTTATCCGATGCCGTGCAAACCGCTTTTTTTGAAGGAAAAGGGATTTGTTATTTACAAGAGTTAAATTCAGATAAAAAGCTTTCGTTTTCTAATAATTTTGAATTGGATGGCATTAATTTTCTCGAACCGAATGTCCATTTGTTCAGCTTTAATAATCCTTATGGTGCTTGCCCTGCTTGTGAAGGATATGGAAATATTATAGGAATAGACAGCGACTTGGTTGTTCCAAACACTTCACTTTCGATATTTGAAAACGCTATTTTTCCTTGGCGTGGAGAAAGTATGAGCTGGTTTCGGGACGAATTGGTAAATCATGCCTATAAATTTGATTTTCCAATACACAAGCCATTCTTTCAACTTACCGAAGAACAAAAAGAATTAATTTGGACAGGAAATAAATATTTTCAAGGGTTAAATGATTTTTTCAAGGAACTCGAAGAGAAAAATTATAAAATTCAAAATCGAGTAATGCTTTCGCGTTATCGAGGAAAAACCAAGTGCCATGTCTGCAAGGGAAAACGCTTGAGAGTCGAAGCTTCGTATGTAAAAATAAATGGAAAAACGGTTTCTGATCTGGTTGATTTACCAATACAGCACCTAGTTACTTTTTTCAAGAATATTGATTTAGATGTTTATGAAAAACAAATTGCCAAACGCTTATTAATCGAAATCAATAATCGTTTGTCTTTTCTAACAGAAGTTGGACTGAATTATTTGACTTTAAACAGAAATTCATCAACGCTTTCTGGAGGAGAATCCCAACGCATTAATTTGGCTACTTCTCTAGGCAGCAGCCTAGTGGGATCCATGTATATTTTGGACGAACCAAGTATTGGCTTGCACCCAAAAGATACGGAACGCTTAATAAAAGTTCTTTTGTCTTTACGTGATTTGGGTAATACCGTGATTGTTGTAGAGCATGACGAAGATATTATGAAAGCTGCAGACATGATTATTGACATAGGGCCTGAAGCTGGGACACAAGGTGGAAATCTAGTCGCACAAGGCACCTATGACGAAATCCTTAAATCAAGTTCGCTAACTGCCAAATATTTAAATGGTGAACTGGAAATTAGTGTTCCAAAAAAAAGACGAACGTCCAAGAATTTCATTGAAATAAAAGGAGCAAGGGAAAACAATTTACAAAATATAGATGTCACCATTCCTCTAGATGCCTTAACTGTTATTACTGGAGTTTCCGGCAGTGGAAAAAGTACACTTGTCAAGAAAATCCTTTTTCCTGCCATGCAAAAAAAGCTAGATAATGCTGGCGAAAAAGCGGGTCAATTTAGCGAATTGTCCGGATCATTTTCACATATAAAACACATCGAATATGTTGACCAAAATCCTATAGGTAGAAGTTCCAGATCTAATCCTGTAACTTATATCAAGGCTTATGACGATATTCGAGAATTATATGCCAAGGAAAAGCTCTCAAAAGTACGAGGATATCAAGCCAAGCATTTTTCTTTTAACGTTGATGGCGGTAGATGTGAAACTTGCAAAGGTGAAGGGTCTATAAATGTAGAAATGGTTTTCATGGCCGATGTACAGTTGCCTTGCGAAACCTGTAACGGAAAACGTTTCAAAAAAGAAGTTTTAGAAGTTGCCTTTGACGGGAAAAACATTCATGATATCCTAACAATGACTATTGACGATTCCATTGTTTTTTTCGAAAAAAATAAACAAGCTAAAATCATTCAAAAACTACAACCCCTGCAAGATGTTGGTTTGGGATATGTGCAATTAGGACAATCTTCCTCTACCCTTTCTGGCGGTGAAGCGCAACGAATCAAACTTGCTTCATTTTTAGTAAAAGGAACCATAAAAGAAAAAGCACTTTTTGTATTTGATGAACCCACAACGGGATTGCATTTTCATGACATTAAAAAATTAATGGCTTCATTTGATGCCTTGATAGAAAAAGGGCACTCAATACTGGTTATAGAGCACAATCTTGATTTAATCAAATGTGCAGATTGGATTATTGATCTTGGTCCGGAAGGAGGAGAAAATGGTGGATTGCTATTAGCAAAAGGAACTCCCGAAGAAATTGTAAAAGATAAAAAATCCATAACAGCTAAATATTTAAAAGACAAACTTTAGCTAGCAGTCTAAGAGATTTTTTTAGTATAAACTAAAAAGCCATGGGATGAACTCCATGGCTTTTTTTACTATATAAATTCTTAACCTTTTTCTAAAATAAAAAACAGCTTTTATTTTACCACAGACTCATAAAACCTTACTAATTCAAATTTCAAATTATTTGCATAACGAAACTCTACTCTATCAATCTGTGGTAATTCATTAGCCCTCTTCTAAAATTAACCTACAAAACATTTTTCCTGAAAAATATGTCCTTCTTCGTCAATTGCAACCAAAACCTTTTTGTCTTTACCAGTAACTTGCGTCATGTATAACCAAGGCAATGACCACATTCCAAATGTAGCACAACAAATCAAAAAATTTAGACTGTGATTAACTTTCTTGCCCTCTTTATACAATACAGTAAAAGGCATTTTGTCATTACGTTCTACTATTACATAACCATTTTGAATTTTATTCGCAATAACTTTTGTAAATAGATTTAATTTTTCCTGTTTAATAAAATGATTTTTCATCTTCTGGACATTTAATTAATAAGCTTTACAAATATAAAACTCATTTATAGGCTCCACAATACCCACTTTTAGGGATATTTAAAAATGGTATTTACAAAATACTGATAATCAATTACTTGGAAAATAAAAAAAATAAAATGTGCAAAAAAACTCGTTAGAGTATAGTTAAAAATAAAATAAATACTATTTTACTTACATAAATTTTGAATGAAAAATTTAAACTTTGGAATAAATTCATAAAAAACAGCTCTTGATAACAAAAAATTGCATTATATTTTCTATCAAAGCCAAATCGCTTAGAATTGTACACGTTTTTTAATCATTAATAGTGTGAAGATATAATTAAGATTCAGCTTACTAGAAACATTTATTGATATGGAAACGGAAAAACAATAAAATGCGCTGATTTTTAAACACTTAAGTAATTATTAATTTATGAGAATCCTAAATTAGTGTAAGGCGATTCAAGTTATAAATTCATTATTTAAAAATTTTATTTTTTTCTTCTGATTTTTAAAAAAACCTTATCCAATGTCTGATTTATTTCTGGGGAAACAACAAATTTATAATTAATATAAGCATATACAAAAGTTACCAAAATAGATTTTAGACCAATTGCAATAAGTGGATTCATTGGAAACTTCCAAAAATAGAACAATAAAAAAACTACAGAAGTTATTATAATAGAATATAATGTTTGTTTTGTAAATGGATATAAATGCATCCTTTTCACCACAAAAAGTAACTTGGCAATACTATAACAAGTAATTGATAATAAAGTAGCAAATGCCGATCCTATAATACCATATAAAGGAATAAAAATCATATTCAATATTACAGTTAAAATCACTAGACCAACGCCCAAAAACAATACGGCTCTGTAATACTTTGAATTAAAAATTATTGCATTGTTGTTCCCTAATATCAAATCAAAATATTTGGAAAGTCCAATCATAAATACCACTGTAATTCCTCCACTGTACTCTTTGGGAACAATTTCATACAACTGATTAATATTGACAAAAATACAAAGCATTACAAATCCACCAACGATTTGTAGATTTATAGAAGTCTTTTTATACAAGTCATTCAATTCTTGATACTTATTCTCATGCATTAATTTGGATGTGATAGGATATACGATTTGATGCATGGCGCGACTTGGAACTGATATCACCAAAGCTATATAAGTTGCAACAGAATAATATGCAATATTTTCAATTTTCATGTATTGATTCAACATTATTTTATCTCCATCCAAAAGTAAATTCGCTACACTACCCGATAGAATAATATAAAAAGTATAAATCAAGATATCTTTTACATTGGCAGGTATGACAAATTGAAAAACAGGTTTCTTTATATAGAATGCATAGATCATGGTTATTACCAAGGCCAATAAATAAATCCCAGCTGTAATATAGACAAACTGCACAACCGTAATCCAATTATAATATACTCCTATTAGGGTAATTAATGAAAACAAACGCAAGCCTACTTCCTTGATAAAATTCCCAAAAACCGAATGCATATGAACTCTTGCCCATGCATAAAATATTTCGAAATAAGCCATACACAAACCGATGAATGGAATAAGCAAAATAAATGTTTTGACTACCGGATTTTTCTTGGAAACAAAAAACAAAATATCATCAAAGAAAAAAATACCCAATATTGCCAATGGAATACACATCAATAATGGAAAGAGTACCGTAAAAGATAGAAATTCGGACCTTTCCTTTTCGGTTTGATATTGGGCATAAAATTTGACCAAGGTATTCTGCATGCCAATAGCAAAAAGAGGCATAATCACATTGGCTGCCGAAAGTATATAATTTGTTAAGGCATAATAAGTCGCACCAAGAAAAATAGGGTATAAATATAATGTATTGAAGGCTCCAATCCCGAAACCGATATAGGTAATTATTGTATTTTTTAAAGACTGATTTAATACTATGCCCATTAATGGAAGTTTAAGTTTAAAAATTCAAGACGGAAATACCTTAAATTTTTGAATTAATCAATTGTACCAATTCCTTGGTCAAATTTTTTCTGGAATATTTTTGCAAACCTACACCATAGGATTGTAATTTCCCTTCTAAAAACTGATTATAATACAACAGTATAGTATTTTTTAATTTTTCTTTTTCCGTATATTCAAAAAACATTCCTGTATTTGTCTCTGTTATAATTTCTGCAAAATCAGAATCTTTTGGTCCAATTGCGATAATAGGTCGATTAGATACCATGTATTCAAATAACTTTCCCGGAATAATGCTTTTTGTCTCTTCCGAATTAATTTCGATAAGCAATAAAACCTGAGAATTTCTTTGATGTGCTACCGCATCCGAGTGAGATACATAACCTAAATTATTAAGATAGGAATCCAAATTAAATTGAGAAATGGTATCCAATACTTCTTGACTGACCGCCCCTATCAATTTAAGTTCTAAATGTGTCTTAAAATTGGGAATTTCCTGAATTAATTCTACCAAAGATTCCCATAAAACAAGTGGATTACGTTCTGATAGAAACGAGCCAATATGTGCCAGGCTAAATTTAGAATCAAGTGCCACTTTCGTTACTTGCTCATTATCAAAACCATTGGTAATTACTGTAATTGGTTTATTGGTTATTGACTTAAATTCGGATTTTGTAGTTTTACTAGTAACAATAATTTTATCAGCTGTATTGAGAACGCTATATTCTAGAGCTTTATGTTTTCTTTCTGCACTTCTGGATAATCGTAATGATTTATGATATCCAATTGTTGTCCAAGGATCACGAAAATCCGCAAACCAAGTCAGTTTTAATTTTTTCTTCAACCCCATTCCAATCAAATGCAAACTGTGTGGAGGTCCTGAAGTAATAACAATGTCAATATTGTTATCAATAATGTATTTTTCCAGATAGTCAATGGATGGTTTTACCCAAAAAGCACGAGCATCGGGTATAAACAAGTTACCTCGGATCCACAATAAGGACTTATCCAAAAATGTTTGTTTTTTTTGATTTGGAATAATACCCGAACTAATTTTTTTGGTTTTATTTTTAGAAAAAATGGAAGCCAATTGATAAGGTTCGAAAATTTTATTCTTTAAAACAATAACCTTTTCCGAAACTTCTTTTTCCAGATTAGTATCAACAATTGGGTAAGTTGGATTTTCCGGAATATAAACAATAGGCTGAATATCGAAATCGGGCAAGTATTTTGCAAATTTAAGCCAACGTTGAACTCCCGGCCCTCCTGCAGGTGGCCAATAATAAGTTATAATGACTATTTTTTTTGAGTTCAAATTAATAAGGCATTTGAAATTAATACAATATCTAAAATATCAATTAATTAACATTCTTAAATTCATTCTTTTTCTTTCTCTCAATGTATACACCTCCTACTAAAAGAAACAACATCCCAATAGAGCTTATTAATGTAATTGTTCCTCCTGTTTTTACGACTTGAGGATCAAACTTAAACTCAATAGCATGTTTTCCCGCTGGGACTATAATTGCTCTTAATGTATAATCGGCTCTCATGATTGGAATTTCTTTTCCATCTACAAATGCTTTCCAGCCTTTTTCGTAATACACCTCTGAGAAAACTGCCAATCCTTCTTTTGAATTAACCGAAGTATATTTGGAATTATTGGATTTATAGGTTTCCAAAGTTATGCTTGCCAAACTATCTTTAGCGAAAGCTTTATTTTTAATCAGCGGAAATTCGTTTTCATTAATTATAGCTGTTTCTTTAGAATTAAATTTATCCAAAGCTTTCATCTCACCATCCGTATTTTTTACAAATTCTACTTTACTTACAAACCAAGCATTTCCATTTGCATCTGGATTGATAATTGGTGTTTCCTTACCTTCCTTATCTGTTTGTATCACGTATTTCACGTTCAGCATATTAAGGATTTCCAGATTCATATTACTTTTAGCCTCATTAGCAATTTGGTAATCAAACAACTGTTGCATTCTTTGAGGTTTCACGGCGCTATATCCTCCTATAGCTTTATGGAAATAGGATGTCCTTGCCTGCATCAGACCTTGAACATCAAAAACACGGTAATTAGTAGGATCCTCCAGAATCTTGGCATCTGCAGAAGTTTGTTGAAATGGAACTTCTACATCTCTGGCATTAACAAAATCTTTGTTGGACACATAATTTTTATCTACAAAAAACAAATCAGCTGTCATGAATAAACCAACCAAAACAATTGCCGTATTTTGTGCAATTCTATTTTTTACAAATAACCACAAAGTACCTGCAGAAATCAGTATAAAAAATCCGGAACGCAACAAATCGGCACTGTACAATGTTTTTCTATCCTCTTTAAGCGCATCAACAAAATTCGGACCATAACTTTGCATTAAGCTATTGTCGCTTACTCCCGCAAAGCTGAACATGCTTTTGCACAAAAACAAAAATATAATCAGCCCCAACCCTACGGCACCAGATTGCAATAATGGTTTTAACTGTTTCTCTTTTTCTAATTTGAAAAAAGACTGTAACCCCATAATGGCCAATACTGGAAAACACAATTCGAGAATAACCTGAATGGAGGATACCGCCCTAAACTTATTGTACATTGGAATATAATCAATGCAAAAATTAGTCAAAACAGGAAAGTTTTTCCCCCAAGACAAAATTAAGGTCAGTATTGCACCGCCAAGAAATGCATATTTAATTTTTCGTTCATCAATAAACAAAGCCAAAATTCCCAAAAAGAAAACTACCGCACCAATATATGCCGGAGCCGACACTATAGGTTGATCTCCCCAATAGGTTGGCATTCCCCCTTTGGCATAATCAATCGCTTGTTCTTTTGTAATATACTGCCCTTCCCCTACTTGTTGCTGTTGCAAAAATTCTACAATTTTAGAATCTTCACCCAAACTTTCATTATTGGAACCTCCAAATAATCGAGGTGCAATCAAATTGAAACTCTCAGCAATACCATAACTATATTCTGTTATATAATCGTAGGTCATTGCCATATCGGTTACTTTTTTGGTACCATCGGGATTAAAACTTAAATCACTTTTCCCACGAGTACTGAAAGCGGCATATTCGGCTGTTGCCAATAAATTGGTAGCATTGGCACCAATCGCAAAAATTCCAGCACCGATAAGTGTCCCTATAGAATACAACAGAGCTTTATGTTCCTTAGATTTGATTCCCTCATAGATAAAATACCCCGAAAGAATCAGTAATAATATCAATAAGTAAAAGGTCATTTGAAAGTGATTGGCATTCAATTCCAAAGCCACGGCAAACATCGTGAGTAAACCACCCAAAATATATTTCCGTTGAAAAACCATTACAAAACCGGCAACAACCATTGGCATATAAGCAATCGCATGTGCCTTGGCATTATGTCCTACTCCTAATATAATAATTAAATAGGTAGAAAAACCAAAAGCTACTGCTCCGAAAAAAGCTTTAAGCGGATCGGCTTTTAAAACCAACATCAAAATATAAAAACTTAAAAAGTACAAAAACAAATAATCAGCCGGACGAGGTAAAAAACGCAAAACATCATCAATTGCCCCAACATAATCATGAGGATATTTAGCTCCCAATTGATAAGTTGGCATTCCCCCAAAAGCTGAATTAGTCCAATAAGGTTCTTCATTATAGGCAGCTCTAAAATCATTTTGCTCTTTGGCCATTCCCGTATATTGGGCAATATCCGATTGAAAAATTTGTTTTCCTTGTAAAACCGGAAAGAAATAGAGTGTAGAAACCAGGACAAAACCAAGTATGGCAAGTGCGTGCGGAAAGAACTTTTGAAGTTGCTTCATTATTTAGTATTAAAATTTTGATTTTTTAAGATTTTTCAATCTCAAATATACAGAATGGTTTTGATTTTTAAGACATAAATTCCCTTTACAAATTCAATTGAGATTTAAGAATTTGTTTTAACCAATAAAAATATCACTAATCGATTTCTTCATAGTCAACATAATCACCCACTTTTTTGGTTTCACGGGGATTTTTACTATTTGCAGTATCGATTATAATCTCGTCATTATTTGATGTTTTTTGCCAAGAAGATTGTTGCTGATATTGTCGTTGCTGTTGTTGTTGGAAATTTTGCCCAGCTTTTTCCACTACCTTTTTTACTACGAGAGGTAAAAACAGTCGAGCCAAAAATTTGAAAATATAATAGAACACTATAAAGAAAAATATCATTTCTATAAAACCCGAGAAAGAGGCTGTTTGCATAATCACATAATTTTTAAGCAAAATTAATAAATCAATATTGAAACTATGGAGCAATTTAAAAATATCATTCTTAAATAAATGATAAAAAATGGGTAGAAGCCTCCAAAAAAAAATAAAAAGCACATTACCAACACTTCAGAAAAAGCCTTTCCAAAAAAACAGAAAAAAGCATACGATTTAAAAACAAGCTTGCAAATGATTTTTATAACAAATGTTTCTCAATTAAGACATAATTTCACAACAAAAATCAATTAAAAAAAACAAAAAGTTAAATTTATTTTATAACAAACTGATTATCAAAACGCAATAAAAAATTAAATCTTAAAATTGCATTAGTTTATATGGATTATAAACAGTAATTTTGCACCCTATTTTAAAAATACATATGAATAAATTTGAACAATTAGGATTGAATGAATCGTTACTGAAGGCGATTATCGATCTAGGATTTGAGAATCCGTCAGAAGTACAGGAGAAAGCGATTCCCCTATTATTGGAAAAAGACACAGATATGGTTGCGTTGGCTCAGACAGGGACAGGGAAAACAGCAGCTTTCGGTTTTCCGCTAATCCAAAAAATTGATGCCGACAACAGAAATACACAAGCATTAGTTTTATCGCCTACAAGGGAGCTTTGTTTACAGATTACCAACGAACTTAAAAACTACTCAAAATACGAAAAAGGTATAAATGTGGTAGCAGTTTACGGCGGGGCTAGTATTACAGAGCAAGCCAGAGAAATTAAGAGAGGAGCACAAATCATTGTGGCTACTCCAGGAAGAATGCAAGACATGATCAACAGAGGATTGGTAAACATCAAAAATATAGATTACTGTATTCTTGATGAAGCTGATGAGATGTTAAACATGGGATTCTATGAAGACATCGTATCTATTTTATCTGATACTCCAGATCAAAAAAGTACATGGTTGTTCTCTGCAACTATGCCGCAAGAGGTTGCCAGAATTGCAAAACAATTCATGAGCGATCCAGTAGAAATCACAGTGGGAACTAAGAACTCTGGTTCTGCAACTGTTTCTCACGAATTTTATTTAGTAAATGCACGTGACCGTTACGAAGCTCTGAAACGTATTGCCGATGCTAATCCAGATATTTTCTCTGTGGTTTTCTGTCGTACTAAAAGAGATACACAAGCTGTAGCTGAAAAACTAATCGAAGATGGATACAGCGCTGCTGCGTTGCACGGAGATTTATCTCAGGCACAACGTGATGGTGTAATGAAATCTTTCCGTGGAAGACAAATTCAGATGCTTGTTGCTACTGATGTTGCTGCACGTGGAATTGATGTTGATAATATTACTCACGTAGTAAATTATCAATTACCTGACGAGATTGAAACGTATAATCACCGTTCAGGTCGTACTGGTAGAGCTGGAAGATTAGGAACTTCTATCGTAATTGTAACTAAAAGTGAATTGCGTAAAATTTCTTCTATCGAAAGAATCATCAAACAAAAATTCGAAGAAAAAACAATCCCTTCTGGAATTGAAATCTGCGAAATCCAATTACTGCACTTAGCTACTAAAATTAAAGATACTGAAGTTGATCACGAAATTGACAACTACTTACCTGCTATCAACAATGTTTTAGAAGGATTATCTAAAGAAGAATTGATTAAGAAAATGGTTTCTGTTGAATTTAACCGTTTTATTGCTTACTACAAGAAAAACAGAGATATTTCTGCTCAATCTTCAGACAGACGTGAACGTGACGATAGAGACGGTGCTCCAAGAGAAAATAACAATGGTGGTGCTACAAGATACTTTGTAAATATTGGATCTAGAGACAACTTCGATTGGATGACATTAAAAGATTACTTGAAAGAAACATTAGACTTAGGCCGCGATGATGTTTTCAAAGTTGACGTAAAAGAAGGTTTCTCTTTCTTTAACACAGACCCTGAACATACTGATAAAGTAATGGAAATATTAAACAACGTACAATTAGAAGGACGTCGTATCAATGTAGAAATCTCTAAAAACGACGGTGGTGGCAGACGTGATCATAACGGAAGAAATTCTGGTGGTGGTTTCGGCGGAAGAAGTTCAGCTCCAAGAAGAGAAGGAAATTTTGCTCCAAGAAGAGAAGGTTCAGGTGGAGGTTTTAGAAGCGAAAGAGCTCCTAGAGAAGGTGGTTTTAGATCAGAAAGAAGTTCATCTCCAAGAAGAGAGGGTGGTTTTTCATCTGACAGAGGTTCAAGAGACGGTTCATCAGAAAGAGCACCAAGACGTTCTGAAAGTTTTGGTGATTCATCAAGACCAAGAAGACCAAGAAGAGACTAATACAATTAGTAATTTCAATATAACGAGGCTGTCCAAAAAGTAAGGACAGCCTTTTTTGTTTGCTGTTTTTAATCTAAAATAGTATTTTAGAGTTGTACAAAAAACATGCAATGGCTAAAGTAATATTTAAATCTCAATCGATCAATAC
>Ga0308157_10000515_pt1 | contig 124916 bp, 111 predicted proteins | sample PhyBR1_FD_201035 | JGI IMG/M metagenome (GOLD analysis project Ga0308157, IMG submission 201035) | Phyllosphere microbial communities from UC Gill Tract Community Farm, Albany, California, United States - DLSLB.R1 | ecosystem: Host-associated > Plants > Phyllosphere > Unclassified | place... | reverse complement strand
CTGCCGAGCATGGCTCGGCACTACAAGGGTGCCGGTTTGACTCTCCGTTGGTTACGCACTAATGTATTAGCACGCTATTACATTGATACAAATGAAGACCCGCCAGGAAACCGAACGTGACAAAGCCGCCGACGCCGCCCTGAAGGCGCTGGCCCGGGCTTTTGCCGCCCTCGACAAGCCGCAGGAGGCGCAGGCTTTCCTGCGCGATCTGTGCACGCCGGCCGAGCTGGAAGCCATGGCAGACCGCTGGCGGGTAGTGCCGCTGCTACGCAAGGGCGTGCCCTACCGTGAGATCTACGACTTGACCGGGGTGAGTGTCACCACCATCGGCCGGGTCGCGCGCTCGCTCGAGCATGGTGCCGGCGGCTATGCCGTCGCCATCGAACGCCTCGCTACGCGCAAAACCGAATCCAACTGAGATAACCCCATGAGTGCTTCAACCACCGCCCCGGCACGTGACCGGCTGCGTATCGCCATCCAGAAAAGCGGCCGCCTGGCCGACCCCGCGCGCAGCCTGCTGGCGGCCTGTGGCCTGAGCTGGCGGCAGAGCCGCGACAAGCTGTTCTGCTTTGGCGAATCGCTGCCGGTGGACCTGCTGCTGGTGCGCGACGACGACATTCCGGGCCTGATCGCCGATGGCGTGTGCGACCTGGGGGTGGTTGGCCTGAACGAACTGGACGAGCAGGCCAAGGCGCGCCGCCAGATCGGCCTGCCGGACGCCTACCAGCCGTTGCGTGGGCTGGGCTTCGGCTCCTGCCGGCTGATGATCGCGGTGCCGGAAGAATGGGATTGGCAGGGCGTGCAGATGCTGCAGGGCAAGCGCATCGCCACCAGCTATCCGGCCATCCTGGCCGCATGGCTGAAGGAAAAGGGCGTGGATGCGCAGGTCGTGGAGCTGTCCGGTTCGGTGGAAATCGCCCCGAAGCTGGGCACTGCCGAACTGATCTGCGACTTGGTGTCCAGCGGTGCCACCCTGGCCGCCAACCAGCTCAAGCCGGTGGAAACGCTGCTTGAAAGCGAAGCCGTGCTGGCCGGTCCGGTCCGTGAGTTGGACGACGCCCGCGCGGGTCTGATGGCGATGCTGCTACGTCGCCTGGATGGCCTGAGCAAGGTGCAGGATCAGAAACTGCTGATGTTCAGCGCCAGCGAAGACCGCGTCGAAGAACTGGCCCGCCTGCTGCCCGACGCTGAGCCGCTGCTGAGGTTGCCGGGGCAGGGCGATGCGGTGCGCCTGCAGACCATGTGCAGCGGCGCGCTCAGCTGGCAGCGTCTGGAAGAGCTGGAACGTGCTGGCGCCCAAGGCCTGATGGTGCTGGCGGTGGAGAAGTCGCTGGTATGAACATTCTCGATTGGAACGCGCTCGACGCCGCTGCACAGGCGGGTGCGCTGACCCGCCCGGTGCAGACCGTTGCCGCCCAGACCCGCGAGTCCGTCGCCGGCCTGATCGAGCAGGTACGCAGTCGTGGCGACGCGGCACTGCGTGAAATCACCGAGCGTTTCGACGGCATCGCGCCGGAGCGCTTTGAAGTCAGTGAAGCCGAATTTGCCGCCGCCGAACTGGCAGTGCCGGCGGAACTGCGCATCGCCATGCAGCAGGCTGCCGATCGCATCGATCGCTTCCACCGCGCCGGCATGGCCCAGCCCTATAGCGTGGAAACCGCGCCGGGCGTGGTCTGCGAAAAAGTCATCCGTCCGATCTCGCGCGTTGGCCTGTACGTGCCGGCTGGCAGCGCGCCATTGCCGTCCACGGCGCTGATGCTGGGCGTGCCGGCCAAGCTGGCCGGCTGCCGCGAAGTAGTGCTGTGCACGCCGCCGCGCAAGGACGGCAGCGCCGATCCGGCCGTGTTGGTGGCCGCACGCCTGACCGGCGTGCACCGCGTGTTCAAGATCGGCGGTGCGCAGGCCATCGCTGCGATGGCCTATGGCACGGAATCGGTACCGTCCTGCGACAAGCTGTTTGGGCCGGGCAATGGCTTTGTGACCGAAGCCAAGCAGCAGGTCGCGCAGGCCGGTGCCGCCGCCATCGACATGCCGGCCGGTCCTTCGGAAGTGCTGGTGATCGCCGATGCCGGCGCCAACGCCGCCTTTGTTGCCGCTGATCTGCTGTCGCAGGCCGAACATGGCCCGGATTCACAGGTGTTGCTGCTCTGCGACGACGCGGCGATGATTGCTGCCGTGCAGGACGAAGTGGAAGCCCAAGTCGCGCAGCTCGCGCGTGAGGCGATCGCGCGCCAGGCACTGACGGCCTCGCTGCTGGTCAAGGTTGAATCGATCGCGCAGGCATTCCAAATTTCCAACCGTTATGCGCCTGAGCACTTGATCCTGGCCCTGCGCGAACCGCGCCAGTGGCTGGACAAGGTGGAAGCCGCCGGTTCGGTCTTCCTGGGCGATTACACGCCCGAGGCCTTGGGTGACTACTGCTCGGGCACCAACCACGTGCTGCCCACTGCGGGTGCCGCCCGTGCCTATAGCGGTGTCAGCGTGGCCAGTTACCAGAACCAGATCAGCGTGCAGGCGGCCAGCCGCGCCGGCATCGATGCCATTGGTCCGTGTGCCCTGACCTTGGCGCGCGCCGAAGGCCTGGACGCACATGCCAATGCGGTTGCGCTGCGGTTGGGGGTTGCGCCGTGAGCAGCGTGCTTGATCTGGTCCGCGATGACCTGCGTGACTTTGGCGGTTATTCCTCCGCGCGCAGCGCCAAGCTGCAAGGCGAAATCTGGCTCAATGCCAATGAGTCCGCATGGGCAAATCCGGGCGATGCCCAGGCCAGCTGCCGCCGTTATCCTGACCCGCAACCGCAGGCGCTGCGCGAGCGGCTGGCCAGTCTTTATGGCTGTCAGTCCGAGCAGTTGCTGATTGGCCGCGGTAGCGACGAAGCCATCGATCTGCTGGTGCGCGCCCTGTGCGTGCCCGGCCGCGATGCGGTGCTGTACACGCCACCGGTGTTTGGCATGTACGCGGTCAGTGCACGACTGCAGAACGCACCAGCGTTGGAAGTGCCGCTGCTCGACACCGATGCAGGCTTGGTGCCGGATATCGACCGCATCATTGCCACGGCGAAAGAGGGCAAGGCCAAGCTGGTGTTCCTGTGTTCGCCTTCCAATCCCGGTGGCCTGAGCATCACGCTGGATCAGATTGAAACCGTGGCCAACGCGTTGCGCGGGCAATCCTTGGTTGTCGTGGATGAAGCCTACGCCGAATTTGCCGACGAAGCGTCCGCTACCACCTTGATGGCGCGGTTCGACAACATCGCCGTGCTGCGCACCTTGTCCAAGGCGCATGCGCTGGCGGCCGCACGCATTGGCTGCGTGATAGCCGATGCAGCACTGATCAGCGTGCTGCGCCGTTGCCAGGCGCCGTACCCGATCCCGACGCCGTGCTCAACGCTGGTGCTTGCCGGCTTGGATGACGCTGCGCTGGTGCAGACCCGTGCGCGCATTGCCACCGTGCGCAGTGAGCGCGACCGCCTGCGCATTGCCTTGTCGCTGCAGCGCTGTGTACGCCATGTTTACGGCTCGGATGCGAACTTCCTGCTGGTGCGTTTCAGCGATGCCGAAGCCGCCTTCCAGGCCTTGTTGAAGGCCGGCGTGGTGGTGCGCGACCAACGCGCCGCACCGCAATTGCACGACGCCCTGCGCATCACCCTGGGCACCCCTGAACAGAACGACCGCGTCCTTGACGCACTTGCCACGCTGGAGCCGTCCGCATGACCCCCATCCTGTTTGTCGATCGCGATGGCACCCTGATCGAGGAGCCGGCCGACTTCCAGATCGACGCCTACGAGAAGATCCGCTTCGTCAAGAACGTGATACCGGCGATGCTCAAGCTGCGCGATGCCGGCTATCAGTTCGTCATCGTCTCCAACCAGGACGGGCTGGGCAGCGAGGGCTATCCGCAGGCCAGCTTCGACGGCCCCAATGACCTGATGCTGCAGATCTTCGCCAGCCAGGGCATCACTTTCCGCGACGTGCTGATCGATCCGAGCTGGCCGCAGGACAACAGCCCCAACCGCAAGCCGGGCATCGGCATGATGGTGTCCTATCTGCAGGACCGCAGCATCGACTGGGCGCGCTCAGGGATGGTGGGCGACCGCCCAACCGACATCCAGTTCGCCGACAACATGAAGATCCGCGGCTTCCAGCTGCGCACAGAACAGTTCGGCGGCGAGTGGGACTGGGACGCGATTGCCCACGAGCTGGCCGACGCCCCGCGCCGCGCCACCGTGCAGCGTGATACCAAGGAAACCCAGATCCGCGTCTTCGTCGACCTGGACAAGGTGGCCAGCTCCCGGATCAACACCGGCCTGCCGTTCTTCGACCATATGCTGGATCAGATCGGCCGCCATGGCGGTTTCGCGCTGGAAGTGGAAGCCAAGGGCGATCTGCACATCGACGAGCACCACACCATCGAAGACACCGGTCTTGCGCTGGGCCAGGCATTGCGGGAAGCGCTGGGCGACAAGCGCGGCATCGGCCGCTATGGCTTTACCTTGCCGATGGACGAAACCCTGGCCAGCGCCGCGCTGGATTTCAGTGGCCGGCCGTATTTCGTGTTCGATGGTGAGTTCAAGCGCGAGCGGGTGGGCGACATGCCGACCGAGCTGGTGCCGCACTTCTTCCGCTCGCTCTGCGATGCCAGCGGGTTGAACCTCAACCTCAAGGTGGAAGGCGAGAACGACCATCACAAGGTTGAGGCCTGTTTCAAGGCACTTGCGCGCGCACTGCGCCAGGCCATCCGCAAGGAAGGCACCGAGCTGCCATCCACCAAGGGGGCCTTGTGAGCAAGGTCGGTCTGGTTGATGCCGGCGGCGCCAATCTTGGGTCGGTGCGCTATGCGTTGGAGCGGCTGCAGGTTGACGTGCAGATGGTCCGCGAAGCCGGCGATCTGGAGGGTCTGGAGCGGGTGATACTGCCGGGTGTTGGCGCGGCTGCGGAAGGTATGCGCCGCCTGCACGCGCAGGGCCTGGTACAACCGCTGCGCGAGCTGCAGGTGCCGTTGATGGGGATTTGTCTGGGCATGCAGTTGCTGTTCGAACGCTCGGAAGAGGGCGATGTCGAATGCCTTGGCCTGTTGCCGGGCATCGTCCGCCGCCTGCACCCGGGCGTGGGTGTGCGCGTGCCGCATATGGGCTGGAACAAGCTGCTGGCGCTGCGCGAGTCGCCGCTGCTGGACGGGGTGCCGATTGGTTCCAGTGCCTACTTCGTGCATAGCTATGCAGCACCGGTTACCTCCGACACGGTTGCCGCCTGCCACCACGGCGGCCTGTTTACTGCGGTGGTACAGCGTGGCCGTTTGTGCGGCGCGCAGTTCCATCCCGAGCGTTCGGCTGGGCCGGGCGCTCGCATCCTGCAGAACTTTCTTGAGATCGCCGCATGAGCTTTGCCGTTTACCCCGCGCTGGATATCCGTGACGGCCGCGTTGTGCGCCTGCTGCAGGGCGATTACGCCAAGCAGACCACCTACGGCGACGATGCCTTGCCGCGTGCGCAGGCATTTGCCAGCGCCGGCGCCAGCTGGATGCATCTGGTCGATCTGGATGCGGCCAAGGCCGGCGGCTATACCTTGGCCCCGCTGCTGCAGCAGATCGCCGCGACCACGCCGCTGAAGGTGCAGACCGGCGGCGGCGTGCGTGGCCGCGACGACCTCGCCCGCATCCTCGATGCCGGCGCCAGCCGCGTGGTGATCGGCTCGCTGGCGGTGCGCCAGCCCGAGCAGGTGCTGGCATGGCTGGCCGAGTTCGGTGCCGAGCAGCTGACCATCGCGCTGGATACCCGCCAGGGTGAGGACGGTGTCTGGCGTCTGCCGGTACATGGGTGGACCGAGACTGCCGACGTCACTCTGGATGAACTGGCCAGCCGCTATGCGCAGGCCGGCATGAAGCACCTGCTGTGCACCGATATTTCCCGCGACGGCATGCTGTCCGGTCCCAACATCGCGCTGTACGCGCACCTGGCCAAGCTGCTGCCCGGCGTTGCCGTGCAGGCCTCCGGCGGCGTGCGCGATGCTGCCGACATCCGCGCCGCAAAGGCCGCAGGCTGCGGTGGCGCGGTACTGGGCAAGGCGCTGCTGGAAGGGCACCTGCAACTGGACGAGGCCTTGTCATGTTGAGCCGCCGCATCATTCCCTGCCTGGACGTGCGCGAAGGGCGGGTGGTCAAAGGCGTCAAGTTCCGCGACCACATCGACATGGGCGACATCACCGAGCTGGCGCTGCGCTACCGCGATCAGGGCGCTGACGAGCTGGTGTTCTACGATATTTCCGCCAGCCCGGAAGGGCGCTCGGTGGACCGCGCCTGGATCGAGCGGGTCGCCCGCCTGATCGATATCCCGTTCTGCGTTGCAGGTGGCATCCGTGACGTGGAAACCGCGCGCGACATCCTCAATGCCGGTGCTGACAAGATTTCAATCAACACGCCGGCGCTGGAGCGCCCGCAGCTGATCGAAGAGTTGGCCGACGCCTTTGGCCAGCAATGCGTGGTGGTGGGCATCGATTCCATCCGCGAGCCCGATGGCCAGTGGCGGGTGCGTTCCTATACCGGTGACCCCGCCAAGACCCGCGCCGAGGCCCGGCTGACCCTGGACTGGGTGTGCGAGGTGCAGCAGCGCGGCGCAGGTGAAATCGTGCTGAACTGCATGGACAGCGATGGAGTCCGCAAGGGGTACGATATTGCCCAGTTGCGCCAGGCCCGGGCGCTGTGCACGGTTCCGCTGATCGCCTCTGGCGGCGCGGGCACGCCGCAGCATTTTGCCGATGTGTTCGAACAGGCTGACGTTGACGGGGCTTTGGCCGCCAGTGTGTTCCACTCCGGCGCGATTGCCATTCCGGAACTCAAGCAGTTCCTGCGCGAACAACAAATCGAGGTTAGGGATGTCTACTGAAGTCAAACCGGTCGATCCGGCCGCATTGGATTGGGAAAAGGTCAACGGCCTGATGCCGGTCATCATTCAGGACGCGGCCACGCTGCGTGTGCTGATGCTGGGTTACATGGACCGCGAGGCGCTCGACAAGACCCGCGCCAGCGGCAAGGTCACCTTCTTCAGCCGCACCAAGAAGCGCTTGTGGATGAAGGGCGAGACCTCCGGTAACCATCTGGACCTGGTGGACATCCGCAGCGACTGCGACAACGACACCTTGCTGGTGACCGTGCGCCCGCACGGCCCCACCTGCCATACCGGCAGCACCAGCTGCTTCAGCGCCGCGCCGGGCAACTTCCTGGGCGCGTTGGACGCACTGGTCAAGCAGCGCGAGCATGACCGGCCGATCAACAGCTACACCACCAAGTTGTTCGAGCAAGGCCCGCGCCGTATCGCGCAGAAAGTGGGCGAGGAAGGCGTGGAAACCGCATTGGCCGGCGTCGTACAGCGTGACGACGAGTTGCTGGGCGAATCGGCCGACCTGCTGTTCCACCTGATCGTGTTGCTGCGCTCACGCGGTCTGTCGCTGGAAGACGCGGTAGCCGTGCTGGAAGCCCGCCACGCCAAGGCCGCCGAAAAAGCCGCAAGCTGATGTAGTGCCGAGCCATGCTCGGCAAGGGCTTGCCCAACAAACCCACTGTCACCGGCAAAGCACCGTAGCCCGGGTAAGCGCAGCGCACCCAGGGCTCTCCTCGAACAGGCACCGTAGCCTGGGTAAGCACCGTAGCCCGGGTAAGCGCAGCGCACCCGGGGCTCTCCTCGAACAGCCCCCAGGTGCGCTGCGCTTACCCGGGCTACAGTGGTCGCAGCGCGTGATTCCTGCCGACCTTCGTTCGCCAGCTGGCGCAACCCCGCTGCAGCATCCCGGGGCGATAATGGGCACCTGCCCACCGCCGCCGAGGACCCCATGCGCCCATCCCTGCTGACCACCGTGCTGCTGGCCTGCGCGCCGTTCGCCGCCAGCGCGTCGTGCATCGAAGGCGCGGTCTTCCTGGACAGCAATGGCAATGGCCAACAGGACGCAGGCGAAAAGCCCTTGGCGGATATCCGCATATCCGATGGCGAGCACATCGTCAGCACCGGCAAGGACGGTCGCTATCAGCTGCCCGCATCCAGCCATCCCAATGTGTTCCTCATCAAGCCGGCCGGCTACAGCGCGGCCAAGCGCGGCGACGGCTTGCCGGATATCTGGCGTCGGCAGGCAGGCGAGGGCGACGCGCAGTGCCGCCCGTTCGCACTGACGCCGGACAAAAGCGCCCCGAGCAGCTTCCAGGCATTGCTGGTGGCCGACAGCCAGACCAGCAGCGCGCTGGACGTAAGCTACTTCGAGCGTGACATCATCGAACCGCTGCGCGGCAAGCACCAGGCACGTTTGGGCATGACCCTGGGCGATATCACCAACGACGATCCCAGCCTTTATCCAGCCTTGACCAAGGCAGTGACGTCACTGGGCGTGCCCTGGCTGCACGTGCCGGGCAACCACGACATGGACCTGGGCGCGACTACCGATGCCAACTCGCTGGACAGCTACCACCGCGCGCTAGGCCCCGACACCTACGCCTGGGAAGAAGCGTCGATGGTGTTCATCGGCATGGACGACATTCTTGCCCAGCCGGGCCAGAAGCCGGCCTATATCGGCGGCCTGCGCGAAGATCAGTTCGCCTTCCTCGAGGCCTACCTGCCCACCATCCCGAAGGACAAACTGGTGGTGCTGGGCTTCCACATTCCCTTGTTCGATCACGTCTATCGTGCCGAAGACCGTGCGCGTCTTTTCAAATTGCTGGAACAGGTGCCGCACCCGCTGATCCTCAGTGGCCACACCCATAACCAGAGCCAGAAGTTCTGGGGCGTGCAGGACGGTTGGAACGGCGCCAAGCCGTTGCACGAATACAACGTCGGCGCTGCCTGCGGCGCTTTCTGGTCCGGGGTGAAGGATGCGCAGGGCATTCCTGATACCACGATGGCCGACGGCACGCCCAATGGCTACGGCCTGCTCAACATCCGCCCGCAAGGCCAGTACAGCGTCGAGTATCGCGTCGCCCGCGCACCGGCAGATCAGCAGATCGCCCTGCACGCGCCGAAGGTTCTGCGCCAGGGCGCCTACCCGGCCTGGGGCATCTACGCCAACGTGTTCATGGGCTACGAAGGTTTGCCGGTGGAGTTCCGCGTAGACGGCGGCGACTGGCAACCAATGAAGCAGGTACTGCAGCCGGACCCGCGCCTGCTGGTAGAAAACATCGCCGACGATCTTGCCTCGGACCTGCGCGGCTACGACCGCTCGCCGGAAGCCGTGCCGTCCAGCCATCTGTGGCGTGCAGCATTGCCGACCAAGCTTGCGGAGGGCGAGCACGAAGTCGAAGTGCGCACACGCTTGAATGACATCGAATACCGCAGCAAAGCCCAGTACCGCTTACAACAAGCAACGCCGTGATAAACGAAACCGTGTAGGAGCCGCGTAAGCCGCGAAGCGAGTACTTCGTCCAATCACGAGCCGGTCTGCCGCCATCGTTCCCGTTGCGGTAAGCAGGGCCAGGCCGCGCTCGTTGCGGCCAAGCGCATTCGCCTATTTGTGATTGCTCACGCCAGTGTCGGCTTCGGCCGGCGCTGCATGGGGCTGATGCACAAACGGATATGGCACCGGCTGCGTCTCAGGCAAGCTCGCACGCCATCGCCCCCACACCTGCGCGATGTCCTTGCCCATCTCGAACTGCGGCACCGACGGCCGCTCGCCTTCCTCGCGCTCACGTTTGCGCACGGTGGTGGCGGCCATATCGAACGCCTGCGTCAGGTCGGTGGTGGCGTTCAACGCTTCTACCAGGAAGGCGCGTCCAAACCACGTGGCGCTGTCCGTGTTGCCGCAGCCAAAGGAAGGCCGGTCGCGACGGGCAGCCGTAATCACCGCATGTTTTGGCGAGCGGAGTGCCTGGACGAACGCGCCGGAATAGCAGGCAGATACGACGATCACGGCGTTGCCGATCCCAGCCTTGTCGAGCATGCGTGCCAACTCATCGGGTGCAAGATATTCCTCCTGTCCCGGGCCGGTATGCAGGTAGACGCTGTTGTCGTCCAGGCCATGGCTGCTGAGGTAGAGGAACAACACGTCCTCATTCGGGTCCAGCACTTTGCCCAACGCGTTGAGCGACTGGCCGATAGTCTGGCGAGTAGCCCGCGGCATCGCCGGATCGCCACCGGCAGTAGCCGGGTGATTGATCAAGCTCAGCATGCGCCCCTCGGCGTTCCAGCGCTTTGCCGACAGCTGCTGCAGGTACAGCACCTCATTGCGGAACACGTCTTCATCCGCGTCGCCGGCCACGCCCAGGATGTACATATCCGGCGTGCCGGGCCGCTGGGTGGAGAGGCCTGATATTTCTGCGTCCAGCAACGCGGCTTGCTGGTTCGCCTGTTTGATGCTGGGTTGGGCAGATGCCGCGCCGCCGATGGTTACGGAAGCGAGCAGGGCAGCAACCACTAAAAAAGCTCTTACGAGGGATAAGAGGCGGAAGGTGGAGGGCGAGGGCATGGCGGCATCCTTGCAGGGTGGGTGAAGCGTTGCAGGCTGGCGCGCGTCATGCAATATGCTGCTTGGTTGTGTAGGAGAAGTAGCGAAGAAGGTTCTGATTCCAGCCCATGCGATGGAGCTGGAAACAAAGCGAAATTAACGATCGGATAAGATAGCCTGGGCGCGGTCAGAGCCCTCCTGCTCTGGTAGGTTGGCGAGTTAAGAACTTGGGGTTTCGATGACTAGGGATGGTAAATTGATGAAGTTATTTATTGTTGGCATGTTTGCCTTGGGTAGCTCTTTTCCGGTTTGGAGCAGTGAGCCCTATCACGACTATCGCAAGCGTATCGAATCTAGTCAGAACCTTACTTCGCTCGGCGATGCTCTTTTCGGAGAAAGCGTTAGTTTGTACAACGGAAAGACTGAGTTTCTGGTAACGGACATTGATTTACCTGGAAACGGCTCCTTGCCGGTGCGGTTGCAGCGTCGTTTCAATGTTGAGCTTAGCCTGACGGGCACGGCTTCAAGTTTCAATGCTTCTCTGAACGGAGCGGGGGGGTGGGATGTGGATGTTCCCTATATTACAGGGACGTTCCAAGGGGATGGGTGGCGGAGTGATCGCTGCAGTGGGCACTTTGTACCGAGTGTGGGAGCCCCATTTTCGTATATTGAGGTTTGGCAGGGTAATACAATCCATATTCCAGGCGCTGGAGACAGGACGATGCTCGCGCTTGAAGCCAGCACTGCGCGCCCTACTGATGGAGTGGTTCGAAAGTGGACATCCAATCAACGTGATGCTATCGACTGCATTCCCATGATTTCTGGGATAGCGGGTGAGGGGTATCGCGTAACAACTACTGCTGGCGAGAAATACTATTTCAATGTCTCTGTGAGTAAATACGCGGGTACGCTGACCAAGTCGATAGGTATGCCGATGCCATCGTCAGTTTCCCGCAATCGCATATATTTGCTGGCTACGAAGATCGAAGATCGTTTCGGGAACGTTGTCAATTATCAGTATGATGCGCTGGGCCATCCGACACGCATATGGGCCAATGATGGTAGGGAAATCGTCGCCAGCTACGCCGCTGGGAATATTTCCTCTGTCAGCGCTAATGGGCGCGCTTGGAATTATGCTTATACGACAGTGGAAGGTCAGTCCAGGCTTCTGTCAGTTACTCAGCCAGACGGCGGAACTTGGAGCTTTAGCTATTCCAATGCCTTGAGTCCTTCTTACGTGATTTGGGATGGGGGCTCAACATCTGATTGCGCGGAACAGCCAAATCCGATTCCGCTGGACTTTGTTCTAAGTATGACCCACCCATCAGGGGCTACTGGGAAGTTCACCTTTAGTAATAGTCGTCACTGGCGCAGCGGAGTTCATATGAGTTCGTGCAACCAGAGAATTTCGAACAGTCCGTTTGGGTCAACGTATTACTACGAGCTTGATACTCCTAATTTCTTTGATGTGATGTCGCTGTACGAGAAGAGTATCGCGGGAGCTGGTATTGCGGCTCCTATGAAATGGACTTATCAATATGGGGGTGGTGTTCAATACCTCTGGGGGTCGAGAGGCGCGGCTGCGAACTATCCGTGTACCACATGCCCGGTCGAGAAAGAGGTTTTGGTAACTAATCCTGACAGGACTAAAACTAAGTATCGCTACGGATTTCTTTATGCCCTGAACGACGGGCGTCTACTGGGCTCCAGCGTGCTCACGGCGGCGGGGGCGGTTTTAAATACGTCGGATACTACGTTCATGGCCGCTGCCGAAGTTGATGGCCAGCCTTTCGCTCCTCGATTCGGGTTGATTTATAACGGCGACGATCCGAGCACCGCTCAAGTGAGGCCTGTCGTTAGTAGTACTGTTCGACAGAATGGCATGGTGCTAACTACGACCAATAATGCGTTTGATACCTATGCTCGCCCAGTCAGTGTCACGAAGTCTAGTAGCCCTACGCCCTAAGGAAGGCCTTATGTTCAAACAAGGAATTTTCGGGTGCTTTTCCGGAATCTGTACGGCGGTCTTGACGTTGACCCCGCTACAGATAAATGCTCAGACATACTCCCGAACGGAAACTATCACTTACCACGACAACACCGCCAAATGGGTGCTTGGCCAGGTTGCCAGCAGAACCATCAATGGGGTTGTTGCCGAGCAGACGACCTACGACGCCGCCACAGCATTGCCACTGCAGTCGCGCTCGTTCGGAAAGCTCAAACAGACCCTGACCTACAACGCCGACGGCACAGTCGCCACGGTCAAGGATGGCAACAACAACGTCACAAAATTGTCCAGCTGGAAACGCGGCATCCCACAGCTCATCACGTTTGCCGATGGCAAAACCCAGTCTGCAGTGGTCAACGACAATGGCTGGATCACCCAGGTCACCGACGAGAACGGATTCGCCACCAACTATGGCTATGACGCCATGGGGCGCTTGGCCAGTACGGCCTATCCGACCGGGGATACCACCGCCTGGAATACCACGACTCAGACGTTCGTCCAGGTCGCCGCGTCAGAGTACGGAATTCCTGCCGGTCACTGGCGACAGACGGTAAGAACCGGCGGCGGAACCAAGATCAGCTACTTCGACGCATTGTGGCGGCCCTTGCTCGTGCGTGAATACGACAACGGCAATGTTGCCGGTACCGAGCGCTTTGTCGGCTACGAGTACGACCACGAAGGTCGCGTTGTATTCGCCTCCTATCCATCCACAACGAGCAATCCCGACAAGGGTACCTGGACCACGTACGACGCACTTGGGCGCGTGCGCTCGGTAGCGCAAGATTCCGAACAGGGTCTGCTCACCACCACCACGTCGTATCTGAACAACGCCTCGGGCGCGTATACGCTTGTGACCGTACCCGGCGGTGGCCAGACCCGCACCTGGTACCAGATGTTCGACCAGCCCAGCTATGACGCGCCGACCAAGATTACCCATCCGGAAGGGGCGGTCACTACCATCACCCGTGATGTATTTGGTAAACCGACGTCCATTGTGCGCGGCAATAGCACCGGCTCGGTGCAGGCCACTCGTACTTATACCTACAACGCCAATCAGGAGCTTTGTCGGGTGGTTGAGCCGGAAACCGGCGCCACTTTGATGGGCTATGACGCTGGAGGCAATCTCACATGGTCAGGTGCCGGATTCGGCGCCACGTCCACCTGCCACGCCACCGGCCAGACCACCGCCATTCTGGCGCGAACCGCAGTCCGCACCTATGACGTGCGCAATCGTCTCAAGACGCTGAAGTTTCCGGATGGCCGGGGCAACCAAACCTGGACCTATACCGCTGACGGCTTGCCCAATACTGTGCTCGCTGACAATGACGGCACCAATCTGATCACCACCCAGTACACCTACAACCGTCGGCGGATGATGACGGAGGAGCGGATGCTGTGGAACGACATCACTTGGCCCATCACTTACACCTACAACGCCAATGGTCACCTGAGCGCCGAGAAGTACCCTAATGGGCAGAGCGTGGCATTGGCGCCCAATGCGCTCGGTCAACCCACCCAAGCGGGCACCTTTGCCACCGCGGTTAGTTACTACCCCAACGGTGCCATCAAGCAGTTCACCTACGGCAATGGCATCGTTCACACGATGACCCAGAATGCCCGGCAACTACCAATTCGCAGTACGGACTGTGTGGTGGCTGGCTGTACGGCGGCTGCGGACAAGCGATTGGACTTGAGCTACGGCTTTGACAAGAACGCAAACGTCAGCCAGATCACCGACAACATCTCTGGGCGTCAGAATCGCAGCATGGTGTATGACGGGTTGGATCGTCTGACCTCGACTACCTCGGGGATGTTCGGCACGGCCACTTATGCCTACGACGTGCTTGATAACCTGACCCGGGTCAACGTTGCCGGGGGCAGTGCAGCCCGCAATCATTTCTATTGCTATGACGCCAAGTGGCAGCTGACCAATGTCAAAACGGGCAGCTGCAGTGGTGCCAGCGTGATTGGTCTGGGTTACGACGTACAGGGCAATCTCAACAACAAGAACGGCAAGGTCTTCAACTTCGACTTCGGCAACCGCTTGCGCGGCGTTAATGGCGTTGCCAGCTATGTCTACGATGCGGCAGGGCGGCGGGTTCGCGACATCACGACTGGCAGTAAGCACAGTTTGTACGCCCAAGACGGGCGCTTGATGTATACGAGCGACAATCGGCTAGGAGTCAGCACACAGTATGTCTATCTGGGAGGAAGCCTGGTCGCGTTCCGCGAGGCGGCGGGCACAGTCATCACGCCGAAGTACCAACACACCGATGCACTGGGCAGCCCTATCGCGGTGACCGGCGCGAACAAGGCGATACTGGAGCGCAGCGAGTACGAACCCTATGGCCAAGTGGTGAACGCAACAGTAAAGGATGGTCCCGGTTTCACGGGCCATGTTCTGGATGCTGCCACTGGCATGAATTATATGCAGCAGCGGTACTACGATCCGCAGATTGGCAGGTTCCTGTCGGTGGACCCGGTGACGGCTTATAGCAGCCCGGTTGGGGCGTTTAATCGCTATCGATACGCCAACAGCAATCCGTACAAGTTCTTTGATCCTGACGGAAGAGCGTCATGTACCGGAAGTCGAATTGCATCCGTCTGTGAAGCAGGTGGGGTTGCTGGGCTTTCTACAAGTACCCGGGGCTATGCCGCTGCGAGGCAGGCCAACACCGCCTTAAAATCTTCTGGAGGTTTTAAAAACTATGGCTCAAAATCAGAAATGTATCATGCTTGGGCAAAGCAGGTTGAGCCTGTTTCTGAAGCTTGGGGGGTTGAAATCGGCTCTTTAACTTACAAAAATGCTAACGGAAGTTTTAAATTCGGTGCTGCGTTTAGCTCTGGGCATTACCGTGAAATTGTCGGTCTGTTTCGGACGGCTGAGTCGGGGCGGCGACCTCAGGGTTTTATTCATACACACCCTCAGGTCGCCGCTATGAGTTCTAATGGAATGCTTGTGTCGCGAATTGGCAGGGAGTTTTACTATGGGCGTCCGGATAGTAATTATGGGGATCTGACTACGGCAGTAACGCAAAAGGTAGATGCTGCTATGGTGCGGAATGGGCGAATTTATGAATTTAGCAATGAGAGATTTGAGGCGGAGATGAGTAAGCCTGGTGGAGGGATGATCATGTTGGGTGATCTTGTGGAGGAGTTGAAATGATTAATTCTTATCGCATTGTTTTTAAGTTTTGGGCGGGTTTTTGTTTAATTTTTCTAAATTGTTCTATTTCGGCCTGCACTGCTCCATCTCTGTCCTCTAATGAAAAACATCGTGTTTGCAGTGATGATGCCAAGACGGTATCGGGCGCGTGTCGTGTGTCGCCGATTCGTCTGTTAATTAATTCGGATGTGTTTTCTGGCGGTATTGTTGATGTTGTCTTGTTCTATCCGGGAATGGGCTCAAAGTTTCTATTCGTTGATGCTGCTGCGGCGGATGTGGCCGATCTGACTTCAGCTTTCTTTATTGCTGATGATCTCGATGTGCAAAAAATTTTCCCTTCCCCGGGTTACTATAAGGTTGAAGGGGCGTTTTCTACTTCGGCGCCAATCCCATTTGGGGAGGGGGTTGTGATTTCTGAAGTCGTAGGTGGACGTTTTACCAGGATTGATGTCGCCACCAAAGTGCGCGTAAAAGGAGATATGGTCGATAGCTGCAAGATTGAAGGTTGTCGTGTGATCTACGCTGAGGGTGCTTATTTGGTGAAAGTGCTCCCGGTTAATTGATTGGTGCTTCCCTGTATATATTGGGGTTATGGTGTTGGCGTTGGGCTAATTAAAGTGTTTGGTTTTTAATATAAAGTTATCTTATTTGGCTGGTCTGTGCATGGTGAAGGTGTCAGGTCTGATTGTGGACGAGATATAGTCCCGTCATCTGTATATTTGTGCATAGTTTGAGCGGCTGAATGGGCTTTTGGTTGATGGCCCAACTCGTCTTATGTTGGGCAATTGCCCTGCTGCAGGCGGGCGACTAATCAGCTGGGATGCAGGTGACTAAGTAGGGGTAGACTGGGTTTGTTATCGATTCGGTCGGTGTGCCAGTTTCAGCTGCCCGCCGAACTATGGCTGATGCCAACTACAACGGCATATGTGGACTCAATCCTCTCCCGCAACCGGAAACGCCTTCAACGCAGCCCAAACCACCGGCTTTGCCCATTCGGGTACCTGCCCGAACTCTTCCTGTTCGGTCGGGCAGAGGATGCGTCCCCGGTTTACTTCCAGCACCAAGATTGGCTCAACTTGGCCATCGGCATCTGGCGGGCGGGTGTTGTCGTAGACGTGCAGGGTGGTGAGGTGCGGCAGCAGGTCGATCAGGTTGGTGCGGGAGCTGTCGTAGCGATGGCGGATTTTTTCTTCGGGAATGTCATGCCCGCCGGCGGCGACACGTTCGGCTACGCGCTGTAGGTGCAGCTCGATGCTTTCCAGCCCGCAGAACCAGATGGTGACCTCATGCTGCTGGCAAGCCTCGTGGAGCAATTTGGGAATGGTGTTGGCACCCAGCGTGGTTTCGAAGGCATAGTCCCGGTCGTTGGCCATGGCTTCTCGCAGGCGGCGCGTGCCTTCCTGCCAAGCAGCGGCATTGGCTTCGGGTAATGGCCAGCCGCGCTCTACCAACTGTCGGGTGAAGGCGTCCGGGTTGAACCAAGTGGCTCCGTCCTGCTGCAGCATCATGCCCAGCAGCGAGCTTTTGCCGGCGCCGTTGACTCCGGCCAATACCAGAATGCGCGCCACCGGTTAGAGCGACTTGCCGGGGGTGAGTTTGAGGCCGCGGCGGGCAGAGCGGTTCAACGCCTTGGCAAGGCTGTGGCCATCGTTGAGCACGGCTAGATGGGCGTCGAATTCGGTTTGCAGCTGCTTGAGCGACTGGGCGCGCTGGGTGGCTTCGGAAGCGCTGGCGGCCTGGGTAACCAGGCGTTGGTATTCCTCGGCCGATACCACTACCGCCTGTGGGTGGTTGTGGTTGGTGACCACTACCGCACCGAGCTTGGTGACCTTGCGCATCAGCTCCGGCCAGCCCTTGGCCTTGACGTCGCTGGCGGGCGTCTTTTCAAGCTGCTGCAGGGTGAGGGAGAGGTCCATGGTGGCGGTCCGTTGGTAGGTATTGGGAAAATATCCCAAATTTCTCTAAATGGGAAATTTTGGGTGTTTATTGTTCAGGTGGGACGGAGTGTTGGTGGTGCGTTCGGATTTGGATGGGGCTGTTGTTGGGGATTTTGGTTGCTCATGGCGGTCTTGTGGCTCGGGTAGTAGGTTCGGGCCCGAAGCGGGAAGCCGAAAGCTGCCCTCACCCCAACCCCTCTCCCGTGAACGGGAGAGGGGCTAGGAAGGCGCTCCCCACACCTCAACCCCTCTCCCGCAAGCGGGAGGGGGCTTTAGAAAGCAGAACGCCCGGTGCAGTGCACCGGGCGTTCTGTTGTCTCAAGCATCAATAGTGGCGTGGATCAGCCGCCGCGCGGGCCGCGGTTGCCGCCACCACCCGGACGACCGCCGCCGCCGGGCCGGCCTGCGCCGCCGGGGCGGTTGCCACCCGGGCGTGGGCCGCCGGCCGGACGACCGCCCGGGCCACGGTTGCCGCCGCTCGGGCGATTGCCCGCCGGGCGTGCGCCGTACGGGCTGAAGCCCGGGTTGGCGTGGTCGGACGGGAAGCTCGGGGCGTTGCCCGGATGACCATAAGGGTGCTTGCGCTGTTGACCCTGGCCCTGACCGGCACCTTGGCCGCCGCCCTGCGAACGCCCCTGACCGGGGCCGCCACGGCCGGCACCAGCTGCGCCACCCGGGCGCGGCTTGCCGTACGGGCGTGCCTGGCCATCAGCGGCCGGGCCGCGACCCGGCCCCCGGTTGCCACCGGGGCCACGGCCTGCGCCGGGGCCTGCGTTGCGGTGGCCGCTCGGGCCGGTGCTCACGCCGTCCGGCACATACCAGGTGCGGAACGCAGCGGGGTTGCCTTCCGGCAGGCTGCGGTCGCCGCTGGGCTTGCGCTGCTTGAAGGGCTTCTGCGATTGCTTGGCAGCGGCTTCGCCGCTGACCGTCAGGCCGCCCTTGTTGAAGCCGCCGCCCTTGCCGCCACGGCCACGACCGCGGTCTTCACGGACGTTGTCGAAGCGGCGCAGTTCGCGGCCTTCGTCGGCGGTGTTGTGGCCGTTGACGTAGGCGTTGCCGCGGCCGCCTTCGCGCGAGACGCGCAGGGCGGTCTTGGCGGCGCGACGCTGGCCGATCACCGGCTGCAGGGTCAGGGCCGACGGGGTGCCTTCTTCCAGCTTCAGCTGGGTGCGCAGCGCGTCGACCTGCTGCTCGGTCAATTCGGTGGACTGGCCACGCAGCAACTCGCGCGGCAGTTCGATCTTGCCGTAGCGGGTGCGCTTCAGGCGGCTGACCTGGCAGCCCTGCGATTCCCACAGGCGGCGCACTTCGCGGTTGCGGCCTTCCTTCACCACCACGCGGAACCAGTCGTGCGAGTCGGTGCCGCCAATGCGCTCGACTTCATCGAACTTGGCCGGGCCGTCTTCCAGCGCAACGCCACGGGCGAGGCGGTCGACGATGTTGTCCGGCACCTTCTCTTCGCCTTCCGGGGCACGCACGCGCACCACGTACTCGCGCTCCACCTCGAACGAGGGGTGCATCATCGCGTTGGCGAGTTCGCCGTCGGTGGTGGCCAGCAGCAGGCCGGTGGTGTTGATGTCCAGGCGGCCGATCGCGATCCAGCGTGCGCCCTTGAGCGGCGGCAGTGCTTCGAACACGGTCGGGCGGCCTTCGGGATCGTCACGCGTGGTGACTTCGCCTTCGGGCTTGTTGTAGATCAGTACGCGCGACGGGTCGGTCAGCGCGCTGGCCACGAAGCTGCGGCCGTCCAGGTCAATCTTGTCGCCGCTCTTGATCGACTGGCCGGTCTGGGCGATTTCGCCATTGACCTTGACCAGGCCGTCGGCGATGCGCTGTTCCAGCGCACGGCGCGAGCCCAGCCCGGCCTGGGCCAGGACCTTGTGCAGGCGTTCTTCAAGCTTGGGCTGTTCGGTGCTGGCTTCGCGCTTGAGCGAGAGCTTGTTCAACGACAGCTTGCGGGGGGTGTCACTCATCTATTTGCTCCGGCCGGCGTTTTCTGCGTCGGCCTCAGGTTCGGGATCGGCTTCGTCAACAGCCACGGTCGTCGTCGCGACGGCGTTGTTTCCGGTGTCTTCCACTTCCGCCGCGCGCTCTCCCGGCGCGGCGTCGGGTTCGCCCGTGAGGGCGGTGTTGCTGGCCTGGTCATCGGAATCGTTCGACTCTGATGCGTCGGCGGTATCTGGGGTGCCATCCGCGTCGGCTGCATCGCTTTCAGGCGTTGCAGCGCCGGCGGTGAGCGGGGCGGCCGGTTGGCCGTCGCCATCCAGCGGCAGTTGTGGCTCGAGTTCGCCGATGTCACGCAGCTCGGACAGGGGCGGCAGTTCGTCCAGGCGCTTGAGCCCGAAGTAATCCAGGAAGCCCTTGGTGGTGCCAAACAGGGCAGGCTTGCCAGGTACGTCGCGGTGGCCGATGACCCGGATCCATTCGCGCTCTTCCAGTGCCTGGATGATGTTGCTGCTTACCGCCACGCCGCGCACCTGCTCGATTTCGCCACGGGTGATGGGCTGGCGGTACGCAATCAGCGCCAGGGTTTCCAGGGTGGCGCGGGTGTAGCGGGTCTTGCGCTCGGTCCACAGCCGGGACACCCAGCCGTGCACTTCATTGGTGATCTGGAAGCGGAAGCCGGAGGCAACCTCCACCAGTTCCACGCCGCGCCCGCTGCAGCCTTCGCGCAGCAACTCCAGTGCGCGCTCGATGCTGCCCGGCGGCGCCGGTTCGTCTTCGGGAAACAGACCCTGCAGTTGCGCCAGGGTCAGCGGCTGGCTGGAAGCCAGCAGCGCGCCTTCGACTATGCGGTTGATCAGCGGTTGATCCATGCGTCCTGTTGCTTGTTCAGGCGGGGTCGGTAGCGTCGGCATCATCGAACTCGCTGGAGAATGACAGCGGTGCGTTGGTGTTGCCGGCGGCGAGGGACTTCACGTAGATCGGGGCAAGCGGTGCTTCCTGCACGATGTCCAGCAACTGCTCCTTGGCCAGTTCCAGCATGGCCAGGAAGGTCACCAGCACGCCAAGTCGTCCCTCTTCGGCGGTGAACAATGTTTCAAAACGGTAGAACTTGCCGTCTTCCAGGCGGCTGAGCATTTCCCCCATGCGCTGGCGCACGCTCAGGGCTTCGCGCTTGATCGCGTGGCCGCTGAACAGCTCGGCGCGCTTGAGTACGTCATGCAGCGCCATCAGCATTTCCTTCAGTTCCACCGGCGGCGGCAGCTTGATCGCTGCGCGTTCGGGGACGAAGGCATGGGCCAGGCTGGTATCGCGGTCCTGGCGGGGCAGGGTGTCGATGTCCTCGGCAGCCTGCTTGAAACGTTCGTATTCCTGCAGCCTGCGCACCAGCTCGGCGCGCGGGTCGGCTTCCTCACCTTCCACGCTGGGTGGGCGTGGCAGCAGCATGCGTGACTTGATCTCGGCCAGCATCGCGGCCATGACCAGGTATTCGGCAGCCAGCTCGAAGCGCAGCTCCTGCATCACGTTGATGTATTCAACGTATTGCTTGGTGATCTCGGCGACCGGGATATCAAGGATGTCCAGGTTCTGCCGGCGGATCAGGTAAAGCAGCAGGTCAAGCGGGCCTTCAAAGGCGTCAAGTATGACTTCCAGCGCGTCCGGCGGGATGTACAGATCCTGCGGGATCTGCAATACCGGCTGACCATGCACCATCGCCAGCGGCATTTCCTGCTGCTGCGGAACGTGGGGCGGCGCTGGCGGGTTCGCGACGTGCGCGAGTTCGGAAGTCATCAGGTCGACATAGGTATTGCGAGCCTTACGCGCCCCGGGGTTACGGTCCGGGATGGTTCCTGCCCTGGTATTGCGATCCATGCGCGCTGGCCGGCGCGCTTCCACACATCAACAACACGGCGCGCCGCATTGGAGCGGCACATCATTACGAGGAGGTCGTCATACGCGGTCCGGGAGGGTGAGCCTCGGTAGCGCGACGGGGCGTTGGCCTGCCGTCGCACCGAGCCGCTACTGGCCGGCCGTGTGCAATGGCGTAAAGAGTAATCGTCGCAGGCAGGCCATGTCCAGTCTTGTGACGCTAGACTGGACACCTTTCCATTCAGCGGACAGGAGAACAGGCCCGTGTGGTACGTGATTGAAGGCTACGACGGCGAGCAGGTGCTGGAAGCACGCCTGCAGGCCAGGGCGGCGCATCTGGGCCGTTTGACGACCCTGCTGGACCAGGGCAGGTTGCTCCTGGCCGGTCCATGTCCTGGCATTGACGCCGAAGATCCGGGCCCGGCCGGCTTCAGTGGCAGCGTGGTGATTGCCAGTTTCGAGGACCTGGCCGCAGCCCGGGCCTGGGCGGAGGAAGATCCCTATGTGGCTGCCGGCGTCTACACCCGGGTGGATGTACGCCCGTTCCGAAAGGTGTTGCCATGAGCCGCGTTGAACGGATCGAGCAGGCGTTGCAACAGGCGTTGGCGCCGCAACTGCTGCAGGTACGGGACGATAGCGCCCGGCATGCCGGCCACGAAGGCGCGCGCGATGGGCGCGGTCACTTCAAGGTAATGGTGGTCAGCGACCAGTTTGCCGGTAAGGCCCCGTTGGCGCGGCACCGCATCGTGTATGCGGCATTGGGCGAGATGATGCAGACCGACATCCATGCCTTGTCGATCAAGGCGCTGACGCCCACCGAACAGGCCGCACTCAGCTGAACGACGGGGTTTCGCAAGAATGAATGGACAGGAATTGTCTGTTCAGGACATCCTGCGATAACAAACTCTTTACACAGTGTCCTGAAAACGTTTACAGTCGTGCCCGACCCCGAAACGCGGAGGGCACGGCGGTGGCGAAGTCGGCAATCACCATCAAGGATGTTGCCAGAGAGGCGAATGTCTCTGTCGCCACCGTGTCGCGGGCGCTCAATGGCCACGACAATGTCGCCGAGCCGGTGCGCAAGCTGGTGCGGGAAGTCGCCAAGCGACTGCGTTATACCCCGCATGCCGCCGCCCGCAGCCTGAGCAGCCGAAGTACCCAGACCCTTGGGGTGGTACTGCCGGACCTTTACGGCGAATTTTTTTCCGAACTGATGCGTGGTATCGACGGCGTGGCAACAGCCCATCGCTGGCATCTGCTCGTGTCCAGCTACCACGGTGACGCAGAGCAGCGTGGCGCGGTGTTGCAGGCCATGCGTGGCCGGGTGGACGGCGTGCTGGTGCTGTCACCGTATGCCAGTGACACCGACGTGCTGGTGGAAGACCTGCCGGTGGACATTCCCTGCGTCCTTATCAATACGCCGCTGATCGATGCGGCTCGGCCGGTTTTCAGTATCGACGACCACGCCGGAGCGATGGCAATGACCTCGCACCTGCTGACATCGGGTTACCGCCATATTGCGTTTATCGGCGGCCCGGACCGCAACCATGATGCGCAGGAGCGCTTGCGTGGGTTCCGCGATGGGATGGCCGCATTTGGCGAGCAGGCCAAGGCCATCGAGCTGCCTGGTGCTTTCGATGAGGCATCAGGACATCATGCGGGCTTGGCCCTGCTGGCATTGCCGCAGTTGCCCGATGCGGTGTTCGCCGCCAACGACATGATGGCCCTGGGGTGCCTGTATGCATTCCAGCAGGCTGGTGTGCAGGTGCCCCAAAAAGTGGCACTTGCAGGGTTTGATGACATCCCTCTGGCGCGCTTTGTTCACCCGTCCTTGACAACGATGCAGGTGAGCATCGCAGGACTTGGTGAGCAGGCGATGACGCATCTGCTGCAGCTGATACAGGATCCAGAGTCGATGAACGCTCCTGGTCTGACGTTGGTTCCAAGCCTTGTCGTGCGTGATTCCACTACCACTCGCGACCTTTCTTGAATGCTTGACCCGGCGCTAGACCGGGCTGACAAACAACCTTCATCGGCGCTACGCCGCCACCTTGGGAGAGGTGAAACATGAAAAAGATTTCAAGGACGTCCACGCCCACACGCAAGTTGCTCAGCTGCGCGTTGGCCAGTTGCCTGCTGCTGGGCGCAGCGCCTGCGTTCGCGCAGAGCACCGGTGCCACCATCCGCGGTCAGGTAATGGCCGACTCGGCGCCTGCCGCGCAGGCCCAGGTAACCGCGACGAACACGGCGACCGGTTTGACCCGCAGCGTGCAGAGCACGGCCAATGGCGGTTACTCGCTGGCTGGCCTGCCGCCGGGCACCTACAAGGTGGATGTCAACGCTGGCGGCAAGACCACCACCCAGAACATCACCGTAGCGGTGGGGCAGACCGCCACGGTCAACCTGGGTGTGGGTGGCGTGGCTGAAACCGACGGTGGTGCGGCTACCACGCTCGATGCAGTGCAGGTGACTGCGCAGGCGGCGGTGGAGACCAAGACCTCGGAGGTTGCAACCTATATCACCCAAAAGCAGATGCAAGCGTTGCCGCAGAACTCGCGCAACTTCCTGGCATTCGCGGATGTGGTTCCTGGCGTGACCTTCAACACGGGCAATGAGGGTTCCACTTCCATTCGTAGCGGCGCGCAATTGTCCAACGGCGTCAACGTGTTTATCGATGGCGTAGGACAGAAGGACTACATCCTCAAAGGTGGCATCACCGGCCAGGATTCCAGTCGCGGCAACCCGTTTCCGCAGCTGGGCATTGCCGAGTACAAAGTGGTGACCTCCAATTACAAGGCCGAATACGACCAGCTGAGCAGTGCTGGTATTACGGCGGTCACGCGATCCGGTACCAACGAGTTCCATGGCGACTTCTTCTGGGACAACGTTGCCAGCGGCTGGGTGGCTGACACGTTGCGTGAGAAGGACGGCAGAGACACCAAGGCACGGACGCATGATGAGCAGTACGGTGTCGCCCTGGGCGGGCCCTTGATCAAGGACAAACTGCACTTCTTTGTGACTTATGAAGCAAAGGATCGCAGCGACTCGCGGCAAGTGATCCCGGGTCGGCAGTACTCGATCGAAGATCTGCCGGAGCGGTTCCAGGATGAGGCGCGTGCCACCAACAATGCCCCGTTCAAGGAAGACCTGTATTTCGGGAAGCTGAGCTGGACTCCGGGCGACGCGCATCTGGTCGAACTGACCATGAAGCGCCGCGAAGAAGATGAGGTTACCGGCGTCGGTGGCGTCAATCTTGCTTCCTACGGCACCTTGAAGACCGGTGAAGAAACGCGTATCGATCTGCGCCACCAGTTCAATGCAGAGAACTGGATGAACGATGCCCACATCACCTATGAGGATGCCAGTTTCGCCCCGCGCCCCATCACCATTGCCAATGGTTACAAGTTGTTTGTCCCGCGCCGTGGCGAAGAGGCAAACAATAATCCGGCAATGGAAGAAGTCATCAATCTGGGCGGTGGTGGCGATTACCAGGATAAATCCCAGAAGGGCTACTCTTTCCAGAATGACTTCACGTTCTTTGGCTGGGAAGGACACACCGTAAAGATGGGCCTGAAGTTCAAGGACATCGACTTGACGGCGTACGAGCAGAGTCCTTACTCGCCGCAGTATCGCTACGATCTGAATCGGAGCTTGGATATCCCGTACATGGTGCAGTTCACGGCGTCAGGCAACGGTTATCCGACAACGGTGGATTCCAGCGTCAAGCAGTTCGGTATCTATGTCCAGGACGATTGGGAGGTCAATGAACACCTGACCCTGAACCTTGGTGTCCGTTGGGATTACGAGACCAATCCGGCGTATGAAGATCATGTAACACCGGCAGGGTTGGTGAGTGCGTTGCAAGGTTGGTCGAACATCAATAATGCAAATGTTGACTACGACTACAACAACTACATCAGCAATGGTCATAACCGCAGCGCATTCAAGGATGGTTGGCAGCCGCGAGTTGGCTTCTCCTATGATCTCAATGGAGATCAACGCCACGTCTTCTTTGGCGGTGCTGGTCGTTCCTACAACCGCAATCAGTTCGACTTGCTGTCGTACGAAAAATACCGTCTTGCGTTCCAGCGCTACGAATATCAGTTCAATACGCCGGGGCATGCGTGTACGCCTTCGCCGGCGAGCAACTGCTATGACTTCGATCCGAGCATGATGGATCCCGCCGTACTGGCGCAGATGGCAGCGGCAAGTCCGAACAATGGCAGCGAGGTATTCCTGCTCAACAACAACATCAAGACGCCGTACTCCGACCAGTTCAGTCTGGGTATGCGTAACGCATTCTCGATGTTGGGCCATGAATGGAACTCGTCGGTGACATTGATGCACGTACTGAGTCACGACGGCATCCTGTGGACGATGGGTAACCGCTATGCAAACGGTGAGTTCCGCTCGAACCCGGCGATCAACTGGGGCGGGCAGCCCTGGGGCGAGCAGTTGCCGGGTTGGGGCCGTTTCTTCATCGGTAACAATGCTGTTGAAACCAGGTTGAATTCGGTGCTGCTGGCGTTGGACAAGCCTTACACGACGGAGTCGCATTGGGGCGTAAGCCTTGCGTATACCTACAGTGATGCCAAGGAGAATCGTAGCAATTCGGACATGTTCTCCTTCGACTATCCGAACCTGGACAACGTCGCCTTCACCCGAGCCCTGGGTATCCCGGAGCACCGTCTGGTTGCCACCGGCATCGTCGACATGTGGGGTATCACGGGTTCGGCGAAACTGGTATTGGAAAGCCCGAAGTCCGTGGAAGCCATCAACTGCTACTCGGTTTCCTCCCCCGGGGATTGTGCGTTTGATCCGTTCAAGCCCGACAAGACCATTGCCTACAAGCAGTTGGATATCGCGCTGCAGAAGGAATGGGACACGGGTACGGACCTGAAACTGCGGGTCCGCGGCGACGTGTTGAACGTCTTCAACTGGCGCAACGTTTTGTCCTCCGAGTATGCGAATTGGCGCGGAGACAATGGCGTTGCGGACGCTAATTACGGCAATCGCACTGGCGACGGGATCGCCCGGCCGACCCGTACCTTCAAGCTGTCGTTTGGCCTCACCTGGTAACCGAAGCCCCGGCCGGCCTGTGGTCGGCCGGGGCAGGGCGGTCAGTTTTGATCGCTTTGTTCTCACCGTTGAATGATGGATGTCGCCTTGAGCAAGTCACGTACCTCGCAATTGTTGGCCTGTTTCGTCGCCGGTATCGGGCTGGCGTTGTTGGGAGGCTGCGGCAAGGCGCCCGAGCCGCCGCTGCCAAAGGTGTTGCCGCAGGTGATCCTGATCGAAGCCAACCTGCCACCGCGGCCGATGAAGCCGGAGCTGCCGCCCTTGTTCGACGACATCGAGCGACGGACATTCCAGTTCTTCTGGGACACCACCAACGAACAGAACGGGCTTACACCTGATCGCTATCCATCGCGGCCATTTGCCAGCGTGGCATCGGTGGGTTATGCGCTGACCGCCTATCCGGTCGGTATCGAGAACGGTTGGGTCAGCCGCAGCCAGGCAGTGGACCGCACCTTGCTGACGCTCAAGTTCTTCCGTGACCTGCCCAGTGGTCCGCAGCGCACCGGCAAAGGCGCCTACAAGGGGTTTTACTACCATTTCCTGGATATGCAGCAGGGCCGGCGTTACGACAGCTGGGTAGAGCTTTCCAGCGTGGATACGGCCTTGTTGCTGATGGGCGTGTTGTTTGCGCAGTCGTACTACGACAAGGATGACCCGCGCGAGAAGGAAATCCGCGACATCGCCGATACCATCTACAAGCGTGTGGACTGGCCATGGCTGCAGCGCAACAAGCCGCTGATATCAATGGGCTGGTTCCCCGAGAGCGGCTTCATCCAGCACGACTGGATGGGCTACAACGAAGCCATGATGGTCTACATCCTGGCGCTTGGCTCGCCGACGCATCCGGTTGAGCCGGATGCGTGGACGGTGTGGACGCGTACCTACGACAACGATTGGGGTGTGTACCAGGGCCAGGAATACCTGTCGTTTGGTCCGTTGTTTGGCCACCAGTACAGCCATGTCTGGATCGATTTCCGCGACATCCAGGATCCGTACATGCGCGAGCGCGGGATCGACTATTTCCTCAACAGCCGGCGTGCGACGCTGGCCCAGCGCGAGTACGCCATCGAGAACCCGATGCAGTGGAAGGACTACGGCGAGAACGTCTGGGGTCTGACCGCCGGTGATGGTCCGCAGAACACCACCCAGGAATACAAGGGCGAGCAACGCCAGTTCCGCCACTATTCCTCGCGCGGTGCAGGTTTGCGCGAGAACTTCGACGACGGCACGATCGTGCCGTCGGCAGCGATATCGTCGTTGCCGTTCGCACCGGAAGTGGTGATCCCCACCACGGTGGAGATGCACAAACGCTATGGCGATTACCTGTATTCCAGCTATGGCTTCCTGGATTCGTTCAACCCCAGTTTCAACTACGACATTCCGCTCAAGACCGGCCGGCTGATTCCGGACCGTGGCTGGGTATCCAGTGACTACATCGCCATCGACCAGGGGCCGATACTGGCCGGCATCGCCAACTATCGCGATGAGTTCATCTGGAATGTGATGAAGAACAACCCCTATATCCGCAAGGGGCTGGAGCGGGCTGGGTTCACCGGCGGCTGGCTGGCGCCTGAGGGTAGCTTCCAGCCGCTGCAGAAGGACGAACAGGCCGCGTCGGCGCGCGCCTCGGGTATCGCTGAGTCGCGCGCGGCAGCTGCCGCCGAGCAGAAGGCGGCTGCCCAACCCACGGGCTCGCGGCCCCAGCAGCAGTGATCCGTTGATGATGCGCATGCTGGCCACCGTTGCGTTGATGCTGTTGCTGGCAGGCTGCAAGCCAGCGCCGCAGGGCACAACGCTGCGCTTCTGGGCGATGGGGCGCGAAGCCGAGGTCGTGGGTGAGCTGGTACGCGAGTTCGAGGTCGAAAACCCCGGCGTGCATGTCGAGATACAGAACATCCCGTGGACCGCAGCGCATGAAAAGCTGCTCACCGCGTATGCCGCCGATGGTTTGCCGGATGTCTGCCAGCTGGGGAATACGTGGATTGCCGAGTTTGCCACGCTGCAGGCGCTGGAACCGTTGCAGCCCTATGTGGATGCATCGCACGAAGTGCAGCAGCGCGACTATTTCCAGGGCATCTGGGACACCAACGTTGTCGATGGACAGCTGGTTGGGGTGCCCTGGTATGTGGACACGCGCCTGTTGTTCTATCGCAAGGACCTGCTGCGGGAGGTGGGCCATCCGCAGCCGCCGCGTACCTGGGCGGAGTGGGAGCAGGTCAATGCGGCCCTGAAAAAGCACATGGGTGATCGTGGCTACCCGGTGTTGATGCCGCTCAACGAGTTCGAGCCACAGCTCTCCTTTGCCCTGCAGCAGGATGACCCTCTGCTGCGCGAGCACGATACGCGAGGCAACTTCAGCAGTCCGGGGTTCCGGCGCACCCTGGCGTTCTACGACAATATGTTCCAGCAGGGCTGGGCGCCGAAGATGTCCGAGACCCAGATCTCCAATGTCTGGGATGAATTCTTCAAGGGCTTCACCGCTTTCTATCTGTCCGGCCCCTGGAACATCCGCGAGTTCCGCCAGCGTCAGCCAGCCGGCCTTGAAGGCGAGTGGGGCACCACGCCGCTGCCCGGGCCTGATGGTCCCGGCGCAGGCATCGCTGGTGGTACCAGCCTGGTGGTATTGCGCTCCTCCAAACAGAAACAGGCTGCCTGGAAGCTCATTGAGTTCCTGTCGCGGCCAGCCATCCAGCAGCGCTTCTACAAGATCATCGGCGACCTGCCGCCGCGGCGCAGCGCCTGGCAGTCACCGGAGTTGACGGGTGACCCGTTGACAGCAGCGTTTGCCGATCAGCTCGAACGCGTCAAGCCCACCCCCAAGGTGCTGGAGTGGGAGCGTATCGCCCAGCAGATGCGTGTGGTGACCGAGCAGGTGGTACGTGGTGGCTTGCCTCAGGACAAGGCGGTGCATCAGTTGGATCAGCAGGTTGATGACATCCTGGCCAAGCGCCGCTGGATCGTCGAACAACAGGCTGGCGGTGCCGCCAATGGAGGCCAGCAATGAAGCAGCGGTCGCTGGCCGGTTGGGTATTCGCCGCCCCTGCGTTGATCGTGATCGGCGTGTTCTTTGGTCTGCCGGTGCTGTCGGCCTTGGCACTGAGCCTGACCGACTTCGATCTTTATGCGCTGGCGGACAGCCACAACCTGCGCTTTGCCGGGCTCGACAACTACATCGATCTCCTGCAGACCCCGATGTTCTGGAAGTCGCTGGGCAACACGGCGTATTTCGTGGTGCTGGGCGTGCCGTTGTCGATCGCGCTTTCGTTGGGCGCGGCGTTGTTGTTGAATGCGCCGGCCGCCCGCTTCAAGGCCTTGTTTCGAACCGCGCTGTTCGCGCCGGTGGTGACCACGCTGGTGGCGGTGGCGGTGATCTGGCGCTATCTGTTCCATACCCGCTATGGGCTGGTGAACTGGGGGCTGGGGCAGGTAGGCATCAACCCGGTGGATTGGTTGGGTGACCCGCGTTGGGCCATGCCCACCATAATCCTGTTCGCTGTGTGGAAGAACTTTGGCTACAACATGGTGATCTTCCTTGCGGGCCTGCAGGCCATCCCCAAGGACCTGTACGAAGCAGCCCGCATCGACGGCGCCTCGCGTTGGCAGCAGTTCCTGCATATCACGCTGCCGATGCTCGGCCCGGTGTTGCTGGTGGTTGGGGTGATCACCGTTTCCGGGTACTTCCAGCTGTTTGCCGAGCCTTATGTGATGACCCGCGGTGATCCGCTGCAAAGCACGGTCAGCGTGCTGTATTTCATGTTCGAGGAAGGCTTCAAGTGGTGGAACCTGGGCCGCGCTTCGGCCGTGGCATTCCTGCTGTTCCTGATCATCCTGGCGGTGACCACCTTGATGCTGCGCGTTGGCAAGCGCAAGGAGCTGGTATGAGCCGTGAGATCGGGCAGTCGCGCTGGCACGGCTGGTGGGTAAACGGTGGGCTGGCTTTGCTGGCGGTGATCAGTCTGGCGCCGCTGGCGTGGATGGTGTCGGTGTCGTTCATGCCGACCGGGCAGGCTTCGCAATTTCCGCCGCCGCTGTTGCCATCGCAGTCCACGCTTGCCAACTACCATGCGTTGTTTGCACGCACCGGCATGGGCCGCAATTTCATAAATAGCCTACTGGTGTCGGTGGGTATCACCCTGGGTTCGCTGTTGTTCAATACCTTGGCCGGCTATGCCTTTGCCAAGCTGCGCTTCGCCGGGCGCGAGCGGATATTCCAGACCTTGCTCGCCGCGCTGGTGATTCCCGCGCAGGTCGCCATGCTGCCGCTGTTCCTGCTGATGAAACAGCTGGGCCTGGTCAATACATTTGGTGGCGTGGTCGTGCCCGCATTGGCAAGCGTATTCGGCATTTTCCTGGTCCGGCAGTACGCACGGTCCATCCCGGATGAACTGCTGGAGGCGGCGCGTATCGATGGTGCAAGCGAAGCGCGTATCTTCTTCCAGATCGTGCTGCCCATGCTCAAACCGGTACTGGTGACGCTGGCAATTTTCACCTTCATGGGGGCGTGGAACGATTTCATGTGGCCCCTGATCGTGCTGACCGACCAGGACCACTACACATTGCCCGTTGCGCTGGCCAGCCTGTCGCGCGAGCACATCATGGATGTGGAGATGATGATGGCGGGTGCGGTGGTGACTGTCCTGCCGGTGTTGCTGCTGTTCCTGGTGTTGCAGCGTTATTACATCCAGGGTCTGTTGCTGGGCAGCGTCAAGGGCTGACTGGTTGTTTGCCGCTGCAACCAAGGGCGTTGCAGGCAGTACTTAATGCGAAAATCCGGCGTCTGTTGCCGGCAGTAATGGAAGCGAAAAATGATCAAGCGTTGCGTCGTGTTTGTAGTGGCAGGCCTGCTGGCCGGCATGGCCGCGCCTGCGCCCGCCGCCGTGCTTGCCAAGTTCGACGACGTCAACGCCTGGCAGTTGATCACGTCACCCCAGGTCAGCGGATCGCTGCGGCCGGTAAGCGGCAACAGCGGTCGCGCCCTGTGCCTGGATTACGACTTCCACGAAGTCTCGGGATACGCCGGTATCCGCCGCTCAGTCGACGTGACGTGGCCAGAGAATTACCAGGTGTCCTTCGACCTGCGTGGTGATTCGCCGGCGAACGACTTGCAGTTCAAGCTGGTTGACGCCAGCGGCGACAACGTGTGGTGGGTAAACAGCACCGGATACAACTTCCCGAAGAACTGGACCCGCGTCACCTATCGCAAGCGCCATATCGACAAGGCCTGGGGCCCGGACCCGGACAAAACGCTGCGCCGCAGTGCCGCTGTGGAGTTCACCATCTACAGCAAGGTAGGCGGGCGCGGTACGGTCTGCTTCGATCAATTGACCCTGCAACCCCTGCCCAAGGAAGACACTTCGGCGCTCACTACCAGCGTGATCGCCGACACCGCGACGGCGTTGCAGCAGCGCATTTCCGATGGCAAGCCGGATACGGTCTGGATCAGCGGTGGCGTCAAGCAGCAGACCATCAGCCTTGACCTGGGCAAGGTGCGCGAATTTGGTGGTGCGGTGGTGCAGTGGGTGCCTGGACTGGAGGCGTCGCGCTATCTGGTGCAGGCCTCGCGCGATGGCCGCCAATGGCGAAAGCTGCGTGAGGTCTCCACCGGCACAGGCGGCAAGGACTGGTTGGCACTGCCGGAGACCGAAGCCCGTTACCTGCGATTCGATTTGATTGACGGTCCGAACTGGCGCTACGGCATACGTGACATCAGCTTGAAGCCGTTGGACTTCGCCGATACGCCGAATGATTTCATCCGCTCGATTGCCGGCGACCTGCCGCGTGGGGCCTTGCCGCGTGGCTTCAGTGGGGAGCAGAGCTATTGGACCCTGATGGGGTTGGACGGCGGCACCGACCAGGCGCTGATCAGTGAGGATGGCGCGCTGGAGGCACAGAAGTCCGGCTTCAGCATCGAACCATTCGTGTCCCTGGATGGCAAATTGATCAGCTGGGCTGATGTAAAGACCGTGCAGGGCTTGCTGGATGGCTATCTGCCGATGCCGTCGGTGGACTGGCAGCACGAGAAGCTCGGGCTGCAGGTCAGTGGTTTCGTGCAGGGGCGTCCGGGGCAGTCACAGTTGGTTGCGCGCTATCGATTGCACAACACCGACAAGCAGGCACATGAGTACCAACTGGCCTTGGCCGTGCGGCCCTTCCAGGTCAATCCGCCCACCCAGTTCCTCAACACGGTGGGTGGGGTAAGTCGTATCGAGGCACTGGCAATGCAGGGCCGGCAGGTCAACGTCAACGGGCAGGCGAGGGTGTACGCGACGCAGGCGCCGGATGCCGCGTTTGCAAGCAGTTTCGACGCCAAGCTCGACGTCATGCACCTGGCCGCCAAGCAATTGCCAACTACCCAGGAAGCCAATGATGCCGATGGGCTGGCGTCAGGTGCCCTTGTCTACAAATGGAAGCTGGAACCCGGCCAGAGTCGGGAGGTGGTATTGGTGTTGCCACAGTCCGGCAACTGGCAGATGCCGGAGCAGTTTGATGCTGACAAGGCGCAGCAGCAGGTGGCTGCGATGTGGCGACAGAAGCTGGACCAGGTGCAGTTGCAGCTGCCCGATGCGGGTCAGCCGCTGGCAAATACCTTGCGTACTGCGCTGGCACACATGCTGATCTCGCGCGTTGGCCCAAGCCTGCAGCCGGGCACGCGATCCTATGCACGCAGCTGGATCCGTGACGGCGCGATGATCTCCGAGGGCCTGCTACGCATGGGGCGCAGGGATGCAGTGCGGCAGTATGTGGATTGGTATGCGCCTTACCAGTTCGAGAGCGGCATGGTGCCGTGTTGTGTGGATGCACGTGGCAGCGATCCGGTCCCGGAGAACGACAGCCATGGCGAATTGATCTACGCCATCGCCGAGTATTGGCGGCACACCGGCGATCTGGAGTTCCTGCAGCGCATGTGGCCGCATGTGCAGGGCGCGTGGCGTTACATGGAGCAGCTGCGGTTGAGCGAGCGCACCGAGGAAAACCGTGCCCGTCACGCGGGCTTCTACGGGATGATGCCGGTGTCGATCAGTCACGAGGGTTATTCGGCCAAGCCCGTGCATTCGTACTGGGACGATTTCTGGGCGCTGCGCGGCTACAAGGATGCCGCTGATATCGCGGTGGCCTTGGGCCATGAAGAGGAAGCCGTGGCGATGGCGGAATCGCGCGATACCTTCCGCCAGGATCTCAATGACTCGCTGCTGGCGACGATGCAGGCGCACAACATCGACTTCCTGCCGGGGTCGGTCGAGCTGGGTGACTTCGATGCGACGTCCACGACCATCGCGTTGGCACCCGGCGGTGAACAGGGGCGGCTGCCACAGCCGGCGTTGAACAATACTTTCGAGCGCTATTGGACGCAGTTTGTCGAGCGCCGTGACGGCAAGCGCCAGTGGAAGGACTACACGCCGTACGAATGGCGCAACGTCGCCGCGTTTGTCCGCCTCGGCTGGCGCGAAAGGGCCTGGGAGGCTACCGAGTTCTTCTTCAAGGATCGCGCGCCGCCTGCCTGGAACCAGTGGGCCGAGGTGGTGTCATCAACGCCGCGAACGCCGTTCTTTGTCGGCGACTTGCCTCACGCCTGGGTGGCCTCGGACTTCGTGCGCTCGGCGCTGGACATGTTTGCCTATCAGCGGGAAGTGGATGACGCCATCGTATTGGCTGCCGGTGTGCCGGCGGCATGGTTGAGCGGCAAGGGTATCGCGGTGGATGGCCTGCATAGCGCGCACGGCACGGTGAAGTATTCCTTGGTGCGCAGTGACCGGCAGTTGACCCTGCAGGTGCCTGAAGGCTTGCAGCTGCCGGCAGGCGGCCTGGTTTTGCCGTGGCCCTATGAGGGCAATCCGGGCAATGCGACGATCAACGGTGAGCCGGTGCAATGGGAAGGCAAGGAGCTACGTATCAGCAGCCTGCCGGCCAAGGTGGAGATCGATATCCCCGCGGAGCTGCGCAGGAAGCGATAAAGCTGCGCCGGATTCGGAACCGTCCTGCGCTAAGTGGGCATGAGTTGCGAAGCGGGGGGGCGCATTGGCGCAGAAGCCGGTCTGCATGGAACGGGCAAGCGCGGCACGGCGGTTGATTACATCAAGCTGATTTGCTGCTCTTGGTAAGGCCCTTGCCGAGCATGGCTCGGCACTACAGGGACCAAGTGCAGTGGGAGTGCCGACGTGTAGCCCGGGTAAGCGAAGCGCACCCGGGGAATGATCGATGTTGTTGATCAGGCCGAGCGCCGTTGCGGCTCTAGCCAAGACCTCTGCCGAGCATGGCTCGGCACTACGCGATCAGGCGTTGCGGGCGGCGTTGACGATGGCCGCGGCGGCGGATGCCGACTTTTTCACTTCGTCCCACTGGCCGTTGCGGATCCATGCGTCCTGCACCATCCATGAGCCACCGATACAGACCACATTCTTCTGCGCGAGGTATTCACCTGCCGTGGCTTCGGTGATGCCACCGGTCGGGCACAGCTTGAGCTCGGGAATCGGGCCAGCGACGCCCTTGATCATTGCCAGTCCACCCACGGCCGTTGCCGGGAACAGTTTGCAGATGCGAAAGCCACGGGCGAGCAGCGCCAGCAGCTCGGTCGGCGAGGCCGCGCCCGGGACCACCGGAAGTGCGGCTTGCGCCAGTGCGTCGGCCATGTGTGCCGGTGTGCCCGGGGTCACCAGGAAATCGGCACCGGCATCAATCGCCCGCTGCATCTGATCGACACTCAGTACCGTACCGGCGCCCACCACCACGTCCGGGAGCTCGCGCTTGAGCATGGCCAGCGCATCCATTGCCACCGGCGTGCGCAGGGTCAGTTCTATAGCCGGCAAGCCACCTTCGAGCAGCGCTGCACTGACGGCGCGCGCCTGGTCCAGGGTGTGCACGGTGACTACCGGCAGGATGCCGGCGGCCGTCAACAGCTGCTCGGCGCGGTCCTGGTATTGGGCAATGCTCATGGTGTCCTCTTGAATGATCTGCTCTTGAATGCGTCGGAGAAGGGATCGGGGGCCGGGATTGCGGGCTGCGAGGCGAAGCCTACGGTTTGCCCCAATCCCCAATCCCGAATCCCGAATCCTCAGGCGTCTTTGGCTTCGTGCGGTGCAGCCGCCGCTGCGGCATCGTGGCCCAGTTCGTACTCGGCGTCGTATTCCCACAGGCTGCCGTCCGGATGCATCGGACCGCAGGAGATCGACACCGCGCCCTGGTCGGCGGGGCCGACGATGCGGCGGTTCATCGCGAACAGGTTGCGTCCCATGTCGGTGCCCGCCGGTGCGGTGTTTGCAGCGATGCCACGTGCGGCCCATTCGGCGGCATCAACCAGCACTTCCAGGGTGCCGGCTTCGCCGTCCAGGCGGATGATGTCGCCTTCTCGAATGCGTGCGATGGGGCCACCGCGCGATGCTTCCGGGGTGACATGGATGGCGGCGGGAATCTTGCCGGAGGCACCGGACAGGCGGCCATCGGTGACCAGGGCCACGCGCCGGCCCTGATTCTGCAACAGGCCCAGCAGCGGGGCGAGCGAATGCAGCTCGGGCATGCCGTTGGAACGTGGGCCCTGATAGCGGACCACGGCGACGAAGTCCTGCGGCAGCACGCCGGCGGCATGCAGTTTGTTCAGTGCCTGCGGGGCATCGACCACGACGGCGGGTGCCTCGATGGTGCGATATTGCGGTTTGACCGCCGACAGTTTGATCAGCGAGCGGCCGATATTGCCACGCAGCAGGCGCAGACCACCTTGGGCTTCGAATGGATTGGACGCAGGCCGAACCACGTCCTCGTCGCCGCTGACGGCAGCTGCCGGGACATAGCTGACCTGGCCGTCGATAAGCCGCGGTTCCTGGGCGAAAGCGCGCATGCCGCCTTCGGCAATGGTGGCCAGGTCGTCGTGCATCAGGCCGGCGTCCATCAGTTCGCGGAATACGTAACCCTGGCCACCGGCTGCAGCAAAGCGGTTCACGTCGGCCTCGCCGTTCGGGTAGACGCGGGCCAGCAGCGGCACGATCTGCGAAAGTTCGTCCATGTCATCCCAGGTCAGCGAGATACCCGCGGCGCGGGCAACGGCGATCCAGTGGATGGTGTGGTTGGTGGAGCCGCCGGTCGCCATCAGCGCCACCACGGCGTTGACGATGGCGCGTTCGTCGATCAAGTGACCGAACGGGCGGAAGTCGTTGCCCAGCGCGCTGATTTCCAGCGCACGTGCGGTGGCGGCGCGGGTCAGCGCGTCGCGTAGTGGCAGCTCCGGGTTGACGAAGGATGCGCCCGGCAGCTGCACGCCCATGGCTTCCAGCAGCACCTGGTTGGAGTTGGCAGTGCCGTAGAACGTGCAGGTGCCTGGGGCGTGGTAGGAAGCCGACTCGGCTTCCAGCAGCTCCTCACGGCTGGCTTCGCCAGCTGCGTAGCGCTCGCGCACTTCGGCCTTCTTCTTGTTGGGAATGCCAGGCGTCATCGGACCGGCCGGCACGAATACGGCCGGCAGGTGGCCGAACGCCAGTGCGCCGATCAGCAGGCCCGGCACGATCTTGTCGCACACGCCCAGATAGATGGTGGCATCGAACATGTCATGGCTCAGTCCGATTGCGGTGGACTGGGCAATGATGTCGCGCGAGAACAGCGACAGCTCCATGCCGCCGCGGCCCTGGGTGACGCCGTCACACATCGCCGGCACGCCGCCGGCGACCTGCGCGGTGGCACCCAGCTCGCGTGCCGCGGTGCGGATCAGTTCCGGGTAGTGCTCGAAGGGTTGGTGCGCCGACAGCATGTCGTTGTAGGCGGTGATGATGCCCAGGTTGGGCGTCACATCGCCACGCAGGCGGTCCTTGTCGGTCGGCCCGCAGGCTGCAAATGCATGGGCAAGGTTGCCGCAGCTCAAGCGTGCGCGGAACGGACCTTCGCGCAGGGCTGCATCGATGCCCGCCAGATAGGCCGCGCGCGATTTTGCGCTGCGCTGGCGGATGCGTTCGGTGATGGCGTGGATTTTCGGATGCAGGCTCATTGGCAGTCAGCTATGAAGTAGGGCGGGCAGGCGTCCGCCATGGTGCGGAAAGGCGGGGTCCGAGGTGTTACTCGCACCAATGCACGCGCAATGCGTTGCCTGGGGCGTTGATCGCCGCCAGTACGGGGTATTTCTGGACATCGTTGCTGGCCAGCGCTGCTTCCAGCACCTCCAGCTTCTGCTTGCCGCGCAGCAGCAACAGGCGATGGCGGATGGGTGCAAAGCCCGCCGGGGTAAGGGTGATACGCAGGTGCCAGTCCTTGGCCACCGGGCAACCGGTAGCGTCCAGTGCCGCATAAGGATGCGTGTTCTGCAGCGCCGCTGTCAGGTCCTTGGAGCCGGGAAACAACGAGGCGGTGTGGCCGTCATTGCCCATACCCAGGATCACCAGGCAGGGCGGCTGCGAATTTTCGGCCAGCAGATTGGCGGTGTGCACGCAGTCGGCGATGGATTGCCCGACGCGCACCAGCGGATCGAAGTGCGCACCTTCGGCACGCTTGAGGAAGCTTTCGCGCACCAGCCACGCGTTGCTGTCGTGGTCCTGGGGCGATAGCCAGCGCTCGTCGGCCAGGCCGACTTCCACCCGGGCCCATTCCAGCGGGTGTTCGGTGAGGCGCTGGTAGGCGGGTGCCGGCGTGGTGCCGCCCGACAGCAACATGCGTGCACGCCCGTGGGCGGCGATGTCCTGTTCCAGATAGCGCGCCATCTCTTCGGCCACACCGTCAATCCAGGCCTCGTCGTCGGCATGGCGGATGAGGGTGACGCGGTCAGACAGGGCGCTCATGCGGTGGTTCCTCGGCTGGCCCGCTGCATGTCCAACGCATAAGCGGCGGCGCCCAGCAGGCCTGGGTTGGGATGGACGATGGCCATCGATGGAATCTGTGACATGGTGGCGCTGAAGCGACCCTTGCTTTCAAAGCGCTGGCGGAACCCGGAATGCTGCAACTGCTGCAGCAGGCGCGGCACAAGCCCGCCGGTCAGGAATACCCCGTCCCACGCACCCTGCACCAGCACGGCATCACCGGCCACTGCACCGAAGATTTCCATGAACACTTCAACGGCACGGATCGCGATCGCATCGCCTTCGGCAGCGGCGGCGGTAACGCCAGATGGTTGCAGCAGGCCCGGATCGGCACCGGCCATCTCGCTCAAGGCGCGATGGATGTTGACCAATCCCGGTCCACAGACAAGCCGTTCATTGGAAACACGACCGAACTGTGCGGAAAGAATTTCCAGGATGCGGATCTGTTCCGGTGAGGCCGGGGCGAAGCTGGCATGGCCACCTTCGGTAGCCAGCGGGTAGTTGCGGCCATCGCGGACCACCAGTCCACCTACGCCCAGGCCGGTGCCCGGGCCCAATACGCAGTAGTTGCGTGCTTCACCATGTGCGGCAGGTTGCCAGCTGGCGCCGCCCACCTGCACCACGTCATCGTTGCCAAGCAGCGCGATCGACATCGCCTGCGCGACGAAATCATTGATCAGGTGCAGTTGGCTGAAACCCAGCTGGCTGCAGGTACGCGAGTTGGAGATGACCCAGGGATGATTGGTGATGCGTGCCTCGTCGCCATCGACACGACCGGCAACGGCGAACACGCCACTGGTGGCGGTTGCATCTTGTTGCTGCAGGTAATGCGCGGCGGCGTCGGCCAGCGACGCGAACTGCGTCACCGGATACTCGTCGATGCTGGATTGGTCCAGCGGGGTGGCTGCGCTCAGGTCAGCCAGTGCGAAACGGGCGTTGGTGCCGCCGATGTCGGCGACCAGCACGCTTCCCGCATCCGGACTCACAGCGTCGGCTCCGCGCCGTCATCGGTGGCCAGGGCGGCGGGCAGGAAGTGGTCTGAATGTTGCGGGCCCCAGCTGCCGGCCGGGTAGGGCTCCATGGGCAGGTCGGCGGCCTTCCATGCATCGCTGATGCTGTCGATCCAGGCCCAGGCCGCGCGCACTTCGTCGTCACGCACAAACAGCGCGTGGTTGCCGTTGAAGGCGTCCAGGAACAGGCGTTCGTAGGCGATGCGGCGGTGCAGGCCGGTGGGGACGGACAGTTCCAGTTCCAGCGGTTGCAGTTCCAGTGCGCCCCATTCTGGGCCTGCCAGCGAGCTCATCAGGCCCAGCTGGATGTTTTCCTGCGGCTGCAGCTGGAACGTCAGGCGGTTGGGGGTGGCGTTCTTGCGGTCGGGGCGTTCGAACAGCCAATGCGTCACCGGCTTGAGGTTGACCTCGACGCGGGTGGTGCGCTCTGGCAGGCGCTTGCCGGTGACCAGATGGAACGGCACGCCCGCCCAGCGCCAGTTGTCGATATGCGCGGTGACGCCGACGAAGGTTTCTGCCTCGCTACCTTCCGGCGGCTGGTAGGCCTGCGCCGGTTGCCCGTTGATGGTGCCGGCGGTGTAGCGGCCGCGCACGCTGTCCTTGGCCGCATGCTTGGCATCGAGCGGGCGCAGCGCACGCAGCACCTTTACCTTCTCGTCGCGGATGCGATCAGCTTCCAGGGACGCAGGCGGTTCCATTGCCACCAGGCACAACAGCTGCAGGATATGGCTCTGCACCATGTCGCGCAGCGCGCCGGAGCGCGAGTAATACGAGTCGCGGCCGTCAACGCCGTCGCTCTCGGCTACAAGGATGTGCACCGACTCGATGTAGTTGCGGTTCCAGACTGCCTCGAGCAGGGTGTTGCCGAAGCGCAGCGCCATCAGGTTCTGCACGGCGGCCTTGCCCAGGTAATGGTCAAGGCGGAAAACGCGGTCTTCGTCGATCAGCTTGCCGATGGACTGCAGGATCTCCTCGGCACTGTCGCTGTCCGAGCCGATCGGCTTTTCCAGCATCAGCCGATTGGGCGCCGCCAGCGCGCCACCTTGGGCGAGGCCTTCGCAGGTGGAGATGTACAGGCCCGGCGGGATGGCCAGGTAGCTGACGCACTTGCGGTGCACCAGGTCCTTGACGGCTTCGGCGACCGAGGCGGGGTCGCGCAGGTCCACCGAGCGGTAGTCGATGCGTCGCAGCAGGTTGTTGATGTCGTCCTGGCTGGCCTGCGGCATGGCCTGCTCCAGGCGCGGGCGCAGGATGTCATGGAATTTCGGGGTGTCGTGCGGCGACAGCGCCAGTGCACGGACACGGAAATCCTCGGGAAGCAGGCCGTCACCCAGCAAGCGCAGCAGGGACGGGAACAAATAACGCTGGGCCAGATCGCCTGTGGCACCGAACAGGAAAAGGGTGTCGTGCATTGTTCGAGTTTCGTGTGCGGATGACATCGTTGTCAATTATTTGTATTCGGGGCTTTCGCCCAGGCTGGGCGGGTGCCTGGCGGGTGCCGGCTGTTGCCAGACGGCAGGCTGACCCGTGGCAACGCGGCATCGATCCGAAGCGGGTATTCCCGGGATCCGGAAGCGGAGATGGCATGCCACCAAGGGAACATGGATGGTGCCATATGAATATGCTTAACGTGCGTGTGGTTTCGGATGTATACGATTGCAGCATGGTGTTCGGTGCTGGCCTGGCCAGCTGTTTGCCGCCCGGCGTGGGCATGTTGATGAGGTGGTGTTGATGGCCAAGGTCCAGTTCGATGGCGTACGGAAGGTGTATGACAACGGCCAGGTGGCCGTGCACGGTGCCAGTTTCGAGATCGCCGATGGCGAGCTGATGGTGCTGGTGGGGCCATCGGGCTGCGGCAAGTCCACGCTGCTGCGCATGGTCGCCGGGCTGGAGGAAATAAGTGCAGGCACTCTGCGCATCGGCGAGCGGGTGGTGAACGATGTGGCGCCCAAGGACCGCGACATCGCGATGGTGTTCCAGAACTACGCGCTGTATCCGCACATGACGGTGGCCGACAATCTTGCCTTCGGGCTTAAGCTGCGCGGCCATGACAAGGCCGAGGTGCAACGCCGGGTGCAGGGCGCTGCCGAAGCGCTGGGCTTGACCTCGATGCTGGACAAGTTGCCGCGTGCGATGTCCGGCGGCCAGCGTCAGCGCGTGGCGCTGGGCCGGGCATTGGTGCGGGAGCCGTCGGTGTTCCTGCTGGATGAGCCACTTTCCAACCTTGATGCGAAGCTGCGCCATTCGGTGCGTACGGAAATTGCCCAGCTGCACCGCAAGCTCGGCACCACCATGATCTACGTTACCCATGACCAGGTTGAGGCAATGACCCTGGGTCAGCGGATCGTTGTGCTCAATGAAGGGCAGATCCAGCAGATCGACACGCCGATGGCGCTGTACGAGCGGCCTGCCAATCTTTTCGTTGCCGGGTTCCTGGGGAGTCCCGCGATGAATGTGCTGCGCGGTGGATTGCAGCGTGGCGCTGCCGGGCTTGCCTTGCTGCTGCCGGGGGGCGAGGAAGTGCCGCTGGGTGCGGCCGCGATCGATCCGGCCTGGCTGGGAGGCGAGCTGGTGGTCGGGGTGCGCCCCGAGCACCTGCAGCCGGGGCAGGGCGCGCCGTCATTCAAGGCGCGTATTGAGGGTATCGAGCCGGTCGGCAACGAAATCTTCGTCAACCTGCGTTTCGGAACGCAGGCGCTGGTGATGCGGGTACCACCGCAGATCCTGCCGGCAGTGGGTGATGACATATCGGTGGAGGTGCTGCCGGCTGCGCTGCATTTCTTCGATGCGGCCAGGGGTGAGCGCATCGAGGCGCAGCGCCAGGCGGCCTGAGTCCCGCAGTGCCGAGCCATGCTCGGCAAGGGCCTGCCCAGCAATGCGGCAGGCCAAGCGCCCGCGCTACAAGCAGCAGCCAACCTGTAGTGCCGAGCCATGCTAGGCAAGGGATTGCCAGGCAATGCAGCAGACCAAGCGCCCGCGCTACAAGCAGTAGACCAATGCGAACCCAACCTGTAGTGCCGAGCCATGCTCGGCAAGGGCTTGCCAGGCAATGCCGCAGCGGATCATGGAACCGTTCTGCCTACAGGCACGGTAAGCCAGTGGCTCAGCGGGCCAAGCCGTCCAGCAATGGAATGATCCGCGTGCCGGCTTCGCCGACCTGTAGATCGCCTTCCGGCAATTCCAGCGGCAGTACCGCCAGTGCCAACGTTCCAGCTGCACTGGCGATGCTGCCTACGGTGCTGCCAGCCTGCTGAACGCCGTCGCCGGCATTGACTGTACCGGTGCATTCCAGCAGGGCCAGCGAGCGCTTGGCCTTGCCGAGGAAATGGGTGCGGGCCACGATTTCCTGCCCGGGGTAACAGCCTTTCTTGACGCTGTAAGCAGACAGTCGGTCCAGCCCGAGCTGTTGCGGCGTCCACTGCTCGCGCTGGGCGTCGACCAGACGCGGCAGGCCCAGGCGCAGATCGCTCTGGCGCCACGCGAGCTCTTCTTCGGCATTCGCGACGTCAGCGGGTGCGCCAATGTGCAGGCTGCGGGGCAGAGTGGTGCTGCCGACATCCAGCTCGATCGTCCCGTCTTCGAGCGCCGCCAGTGCGGCGCCTTGTGCGCAAACCGGCGCATGCAGCGCGCCATTCACACTCTTATCCAAGGAATGTGAAATCACGACCTTGCGGCGGAACACGAAGCGCCGAAGCTGCTCGGCCATCGCCTCGGCGCCACCATCGTGACAGACCAGCAGCAGGTTGCCGGCATCCACCCGTACGAGCTGGAAGATAGACAGCACGCGGCCCTTGGCCGTCAGCCAGGCGCTCCATTGCCAGTGGCCATCGGCCAGCGACAGCACGTCGTTGGCGAATTGGGCTTGGGCAAAAGCGACTGAATCGGGCCCGGAAAGGCTGATCACCTGAGCCTGGGCGAGTGTGCGGAAACCGTTGAAAGTGGGGGCGAGGTTGTCAGACACGTGGCTGAGGACTAAAATTTGTGCGTTGCGAGACCGACAATGATAGGCCAAACAACCCCCACTCCCGAGTCCGAAGCTGAAGCCCCGCTGCCCCCCGACAAGCAACCGCTTGCCGAGGCCGTACCGGAGCAGAAGGAAATAGGCGGCCGCGGCGGACTTGATCCGGTGCGGTATGGCGATTGGGAGAAAAACGGGCGCTGCATCGATTTCTGAGCAGCGTTGAGCCAACGCGGCATTGAGCCGCCCAGCCGAGATACGAGTCAGCGAATGGCGAACAGACCCCGCCCCCTTTCTCCGCACCTGCAGGTGTATCGCTGGCAGATCCAGATGGCCACCTCGATCCTGCATCGAGTAACCGGCATCATTCTGACTGTCGGTTCCCTGATCATCGCGGGCGGTTTGCTCGCCCTGATGATGGGCCCTGAGTCCTGGAACTGCTTCACCACCCACGCCAGCGCCTGGTACGGCAAGGTGATCCTGTTCGGTTGGACCTGGTGCTTCGCCTACCACCTGTGCAACGGCATCCGCCACATCGTGCAGGACTTCGCCATCGGCTATGCCAAGCCGACCTTCATCCGCAGCAGCTGGATCTCGGTGATCGCATCGCTGGTGATCACTGCGCTGATCTGGGCCTACGTCTGCATGGGAGCGACCGCATGAGCAAGTTCCGTACCCCGCTCAAGAATGCACGCGGCCTTGGCAGCTCCAAGTCCGGCACCGAGCACTTCATCCATCAGCGTCTGACGGCGACCGCACTGGTTGCGTTGACCATCTGGTTCCTGTGCCTGGTGCTGAGCCTTATCGGTGCCGATTACGTCACCGCGGTTGAAGCGGTGTCCAAGCCGTGGAATGCGATCCTGCTGGTTGGCTTCCTGGTGGCCATGTTCTGGCACGCCCAGCTCGGCCTGCAGGTGGTCCTTGAGGACTACATCCACAATTCGCTGATGGCCCTTGCGCTGCAGACCACGGTCAAGTTTGTCGCCGTGCTCGGCGCGCTCGTCAGCATCTTCGCGGTCGCCCGCATCGCGCTTGGGAATTGATACATGTCCGCTTACAACATCACTGAACACAAGGTCGACATGGTGGTCGTCGGCGCCGGCGGCGCTGGCCTGCGTGCGACCTTCGGCCTGGCCCAGAAGGGCCTGCAGACCGTCTGCATCACCAAGGTCTTCCCGACCCGCTCGCATACCGTGGCAGCGCAGGGCGGCATTTCCGCCGCACTGGCCAACATGGGTGAGGACGACTGGCGCTACCACTTCTACGACACCATCAAGGGTTCGGATTGGCTGGGCGACCAGGACGCCATCGAGTACATGTGCCGAGAGGCCATCCCGGCCATCATCGAGCTGGAACACTACGGCGTTCCGTTCTCGCGCACCGAAGAAGGCAAGATCTACCAGCGTCCGTTCGGTGGCATGACCACCAAGTACGGTGAAGGCCCGTCCGCGCAGCGTACCTGCGCCGCCGCCGACCGTACCGGCCACGCCATCCTGCATACCCTGTACCAGCAGTCGCTGGCGCACAACGCGCAGTTCATGATCGAGTACTTCGCACTCGACCTGATCTTCGACGACGAAGGCGTCTGCCGCGGCGTGCTCGCCCTGGACATGGCCGAAGGCACCCTGCACCTGTTCCGTTCGCAGGGCGTGGTGCTGGCAACCGGCGGTTACGGCCGTGCCTACTTCAGCGCCACCTCGGCGCACACCTGTACCGGTGACGGCGGTGGCCTGGTGGCCCGTGCCGGCCTGCCGCTGCAGGACATGGAGTTCGTGCAGTTCCACCCGACCGGCATCTATGGTGCCGGCTGCCTGATCACCGAAGGTGTGCGAGGCGAGGGCGGTATCCTGCGCAACAGCAGTGGCGAGCGTTTCATGGAACGCTACGCACCGCATTACAAGGATCTGGCTTCGCGTGACGTGGTGTCGCGTTCGATGACCATCGAAATCCGCGAAGGCCGCGGCGTTGGCGAGCACAAGGATCACATCCTGCTCGACCTGACCCACCTTGGCCCGGGCGTGATCGACAAGAAGCTGCCGGGTATTGCCGAAAGCGCACGCATCTTTGCTGGCGTCGACGTGCACAAGCAGCCGATTCCGGTCATCCCGACCGTGCACTACAACATGGGTGGCATCCCGACCAATTACCACGGTGAAGTGGTGCGCAAGGTCGGCGACAACCCCGATGCAGTGGTGCCGGGCCTGTACGCCATCGGCGAAGCAGCCTGCGTGTCGGTGCATGGTGCCAATCGCCTGGGTTCGAACTCGCTGCTTGACCTGGTGGTGTTCGGTCGTGCGGTGGCCAATCGCTGCGCCGAGACGATCAAGCCGGGTGCATCGCACAAGACCCTGCCGTCCGATGCCTGCGACAAGGCGCTGGGCCTGCTGGACAAGCTGCGCCACGCCAACGGCGACACCCCGACGTCGGTCATCCGTGACCGCATGCAGCGCACGATGCAGGCTGATGCCGCCGTGTTCCGCACCAGCAAGACGCTGGAAGAGGGCTGCCAGAAGATGGCCGAAGTGTTTGACTCGTTCCAGGACGTCAAGGTATCCGACCGTTCGCTGGTCTGGAACTCGGACCTGATCGAAACCTACGAGCTGAACAACCTGTTGCTCAACGCCGTTGCCACCATCAACTCGGCCGAACAGCGCAAGGAAAGCCGTGGTGCGCACGCGCACGAAGACTTCCCGGACCGCGACGACGTCAACTGGCAGAAGCACACGCTGGTCACCGTCGACGACAAGGGCAAGTGCAGCTTCGATTACCGCCCGGTGCACATGTACACGCTCAGCGATGACGTGTCCGTGGTGCCGCCGAAGCCGCGCGTCTACTGATCCGGGGACTTTACGAACATGGCTGAATTTTCTCTTCCCAAGAACTCCCAGGTCACCAAGGGCAAGCACTTCCCGGCCCAGGGCGGTTCGAAGAACACGCGTACTTTCAAGATCTACCGCTGGAGCCCGGATGGCGACCAGAACCCGCGTACCGACACCTACGAGATCGATCTCGATGCGTGCGGCCCGATGGTTCTGGACGCGCTGATCAAGATCAAGAACGAGATTGATCCGACGCTGACCTTCCGCCGCTCCTGCCGCGAAGGCATCTGCGGTTCGTGCGCGATGAACATCGACGGTACCAATACCCTGGCCTGCACCCGTGCGATTTCCGATTGCGCCAAGGCTGAGGTGCCGATCTACCCGTTGCCGCACATGGACGTGGTCAAGGATCTGGTTCCGGACCTGACCCACTTCTATGCGCAGTACGCATCGATCAAGCCGTGGATCCGCACCCAGACCCCGGCACCGCCGGATCGCGAGCGCCTGCAGTCGCCGGAAGACCGTGAAAAGCTGGACGGCCTGTACGAGTGCATCCTTTGCGCCTGCTGCTCGACCAGCTGCCCGAGCTACTGGTGGAACGGCGAGCGTTACCTGGGCCCGGCGATCCTGCTGCAGGCTTATCGCTGGATCATCGATTCGCGTGATGAAGACACCGGCGCACGCCTGGACGATCTGGAAGATCCGTTCAAGCTGTACCGCTGCCACACCATCATGAACTGCGCACGTACCTGCCCGAAGGGCTTGAACCCGGCACTGGCAATCGCCGAGATCAAGAAGCTGATGATGGCGCGCCGCGCTTGATGCGTTATGCCTTCTCCCTTCGGGAGAAGGTGCCCCGCAGGGGCGGATGAGGGTAGGGGCGCAGCCTGCTGCCATCGAGTTCGCGGGAGCTTCGCTCCAACCCTCACCCCAACCCCTCTCCCGGCGGGAGAGGGGCTTTGGTATCCGAAGCCATGCAGACCGAAGACGAAATCCTGTTGAAGAAGCTGCGCTGGCGCTGCCGGCGCGGCATGCGTGAGCTGGATCAGCTGTTCGGTCGCTATCTGGACCGTCGTTGGCGGGATGCCCCGGCAGGCGAGCGCGCGATTTTCCTGCAATTGCTGGAAACCGAGGACGATAAATTGTGGCGTTGGTCCATGGGCTATGAGGCCTGTCCCGATGCGCCGCAGGCAGAACTTCTCCACTACATCCGCTCCCTTCCGGTGTGAGTGGCGCCCCTCGCGCTGGCTGAGCTGCGCGCTGTCAGGGCTTTCCGTATTGGCCGCCGTTGCCGTCCTGAACTGTGAGCTGGCGCTGCATTGGGCGTGGCCATTGGCCAGTGCGGTATTCGCTTATGGCGTTTGGCGGGTGCGAATGGAAGCCCGCAGATCCCCTTGCCCGATTCTGGTTCCGGCGGCCCCGGCAGTGCCGTGCGTCGGCGGCATGCCGGTGGAAGCACTGCAACTGCTGGAGCGTGGCCCCTTGCTGGTGCTGCGCTGGCGGCAGGGGCGTCGCCGGCGGCAGCTGCTGTTCTGGCCCGATACCTTGCCGCGCGCTCTGCGACGTGAACTGCGACTGGCCGTTCAAGCCCATTCCGTTTCCCGAAGGGCGGCGTAGGTGGCACCATAGCGACAACTTCCGGGCTCAAACGCATGTTCAAACCCTTACCCGTCGCAATCGGATTGCGCTATCTGCGAGCGAAGCGCCGCAACGGCTTCATTTCTTTCATCTCGATGGCATCGATACTTGGCATTGCGCTAGGCGTGACGGTGCTGATCACCACGCTGGCGGTGATGAGTGGTTTCCAGAAGGAAATCCGCGACCGCTTGCTGCAGATGTCCGCCCACGCCACGGTCAGCGCCGATGGCGAGCCAATGGCGAACTGGCAGCATGCCATCGACGTTGCGGTGAAGGATCCGCGCGTGGCTGGCGCGGCGCCCTACATTGAGATCCAGGGCATGTTGTCCGGCGCGCGCGTACAGGGCGCGATCGTGCAGGGCATCGACCCGGCGCAGGAGTCCAAGGTGTCGGTGCTGGCCGACAAAATGACCAAGGGCTCGCTGGATGACCTCAAGCCGGGCGAATTCAATATCGTGCTCGGCAAGGAATTGGCGATCTGGTTGGGCGTTGATGTGGGCGATAACGTGGTCGCCACCTTGGCCGAAGTCCAGGGCACGCCGATGGGGGCCATGCCCCGGGTCAAGCGCTTCACCGTCAGCGGCATCTTCGAGGCGGGCTCCAATGAAGTCGACCGCGGTGTGGCCTTCACCAACATGCAGGATATGGAACGCGTGCTGCGCATGGACGGCGTGACCGGCGTGCGCCTGAAAATGCATGACATGGACCAGGCCTATACCGTGGCGCGCGACCTGGCGCTCAACCTCAACGGTTACTACAGGGTCAGCGACTGGACCCAGGAAAACGCCAATCTCTACCATTCGCTGCGGATGGAGAAGACGGTGATGGGCATCCTGCTGTCGCTGATCATCGCGATGGGTGCTTTCAACCTGGTGTCGTCGCAGGTGATGCTCGTTACTGACAAGCAAGCGGATATTGCCATCCTGCGCACGCTCGGTCTGACCCCGGGTGGGGTGATGCAGGTGTTTATGGTGCAGGGCACCTTGATCGGCGTATTCGGCACCATTGCTGGCGTGATCGGCGGGGTCGCCTTGACCCTCAATCTCGAGCGCATCCTTGGGCTGATCGAGGCAACCTTCAACATCAAGCTGCTGCCGGAAGATGTCTATTACATCACCGGCCTGCCGACCGACATGCAGACCAGCGATATCGTCACCATCACCGTGGTGGCGTTGCTGATGAGCTTTGCTGCGACCTTGTACCCAGCCTGGCGTGCGGCCCGCACCCAGCCGGCGGAGGCGCTGCGCTATGAATGAGAAGCGAGTGATGGAATCAGTAATCCGCGCAGAAGGACTGGGCAAGACCTACGCCGAAGGCAAGATGCATACGCCCGTGTTCGACGGGCTGGACCTGGACGTGGCCGCTGGCGAAACCGTGGCCATCGTTGGCGCATCGGGCGCGGGCAAGAGCACCTTGCTGCATCTGCTGGGTGGGCTGGATATCCCCACGGCCGGCGAGGTCTATGTCGCCGGTCAGCGCATGTCGGCGCTATCCGACACCGAGCGTGGGCGCCTGCGTAACCGCTCATTGGGCTTCGTCTACCAGTTCCACCACCTGCTGCCGGAGTTCACCGCGTTGGAGAACGTGATGATGCCGGTGATGCTCGGTGGCAGTGACGCGGCGGGGGCCAGCCAACGTGCCAAGGCCCTGCTGGAATCGGTTGGTCTTGGGCACCGCCTTGAGCACAAGCCCGGGGAGCTGTCCGGCGGCGAGCGGCAGCGCGCCGCGGTCGCACGTGCGCTGGTCAACCAGCCCGCCTGTGTGCTGGGTGACGAGCCCACCGGTAACCTGGACGACAAGACCGCAGCGACGGTTTTCGAGCTGATGCTGGAACTCAACCGTGCCCAACGCACCAGCCTTGTGCTGGTTACCCATGACCGGGGGCTGGCCCGCAAGCTGGACCGGGTGCTGGAGTTGCGACAGGGGCGCTTGTATCAGTTGGCTGCCAGCGACGTCTGAGTCGACACGGCTGCTGAATGGCTTTCTCGGCCTCTCCACATCCGCCTTGTTCAGGTGGATGATGGGGCATGGGTACGGTTGTCCCTTCAATCACTCCGAGGAGAGGTGCCATGAAAAAGTTACTGGTCGCGGCGACGTTGGCTGCCACATTGGTGGGCTGTGCGACAGCGGGGAAGTTGAGCAGCGACGAGCGCTTGCAGCTTTACCGTAGCCACGCCGGTGCGCCGGTGAACAGCTTCAAGTACTTCGGTTCGCTCAATGGTTGGACAGAGCTGGGCGACAGTGCGCTGGCGGTATGGACCAAGCCGAGCGAAGCATGGCTGCTGAGCCTGAGTGGCCCCTGCATGGATCTGTCCTACGCACCGGCCATCAGCGTCACCAACATGATGGGCCAGGTGTCGGCGCGTTTTGACCGGGTGATTGTGTTGGGTGGCGGACCGGTAGGGCATGTGCCTTGCCGTATCGAAACCATCCAGCCGCTGGATGTAAAGGCGCTGAAAGCGTCGGAGAAAGAGCTGCGCGAGGCCAAGATTGCCGAGCGAGCCGCAGATCAGGCGGGCGGCGAATAGATCGCTGCTGCATGTGGTGCCGGGCCGTGCTCGGCAGAGGCGTTACCAGTGAAGCCTTTGCCGAGCAGGGCTCGGCACTACTGTCTGGCGTCAGTGGGCTTCCGGCGCCACGTAACCGGCCGGCTTTTCCGCACCACCGGAGAACAGGTACTTCACCAACTCTTCCTCAAGGAAGGCGCGGTGCTTGGGGTCGCGCGGCGACAAACGGTTCTCGTTGATCAGCATGGTCTGGTGCGCCAGCCATGCGGCCCAGGCCTGCTTGCCGATATTGGCGAAGATGCGCTGGCCCAGTTCGCCCGGGTAAGGCACGAAATCCAGACCCTCGGTTTCGCGTTGTTCGTATTGGCAGAAGACGGAGCGGGGCATGGTGGAATCCTGTCGAATCAGTGCGCTGGATGACGTTCCAGCAGTTTGCGGATAGGTGCGGGCAGGCCAAGTGCGGCGAGCTCGCTGCGTGTCACCCAACGTAGATCGGCATTGTCACCGACCTTGGCCTTGAGTGCGACCTTGCGCAGGTGCAAGGGCTGCAGATGCAGGCGGTAATGGCTGAAGGTGTGCACGATCAGCGGCAGTTCTTCGGCGTTGTCGTAGTTGCCCTTGATGGTGCCGGCGAACCAGTCGCGCAACGCGCTGTCGGTGTCGGCCTGCGGAAGGGTCCACAGCGAGGCCCAGATGCCGGTCGGTGGGCGCTTGAGCAGCAGGATGCGCCCCTCGGAGTCCTCCAGCAGCAAGGCGCTGGCCTCACGCTCGGGCAGTACCTTGCTCGGCTTCGGGGTTGGCAATGAATCAACCAGCCTCTGCGCATGTGCGCTGCAGCTGCTCTGCAGCGGGCACAGGATGCAGGCCGGCTTGGCGCGGGTGCACAGGGTCGCGCCGAAATCCATCTGTGCCTGGGTGTAATCGGCCATGCGACCGGCCGGCACCTGCGCGACATGGGCGTGAGCCTGCGCCCAGAGCTGCTTTTCGATGGCCGGCAAGCCGGGGAAGCCGGCAATGCCGTGATAACGCGTCAGCACGCGTTTGACGTTGCCATCGAGAATCGCAAACGGGTCATTCCAGGCCTGGCTGAGGATGGCGCCAGCCGTGCTGCGGCCGATGCCGGGCAGGGCAAGCAGCGCATCGAAATCACGCGGCAGTTCGCCAGCATGCAGTTCAACGCATTGCTTGGCCGCCGCATGCAGGTTGCGCGCACGGGCGTAGTAGCCCAGCCCGGCCCAATGTGCCATCAGCGTGTCATTGTCGGTGGCAGCGAGATCGCGCAGCGTCGGGAACGACTGCACGAAGCGCAGGAAGTACGGGATGACCGTAGCGACCTGGGTCTGCTGCAACATGATTTCCGACAGCCAGACGCGATACGGCGAGCGCGGATGCTGCCAGGGCAGATCATGGCGGCCGTGCTGGTCGAACCAGGTGAGGAGTTGGCTGGGGAAGTTGGGCATGGGCTCGCGAAGGCTTGCGATTGCGCGTTTCCCTTCTCCCGCTTGCGGGAGAAGGTGCCCCGAAAGGGGCGGATGAGGAGAGCTTTTGATTCTGCTCGTAGAGCTTGCCCTCACCCCAACCCCTCTCCCGGTGGGAGAGGGGCTTTGGATCAGTTGCTGCCCAGCGCTTGCGGCAGCAGCGCATCGACGAAGGCTTCGGCGTCGAATACGCGCAGATCTTCCGGGCGCTCGCCGATGCCGGCAAAGCGGATCGGAATGCCGAATTCGCGGGCCAACGCGAACACCACGCCGCCCTTGGCGGTGCCGTCCAGCTTGGTCACGACCAGGCCGGTGACGCCGGCGGCTGCATGGAACTGACGCAGCTGCGACAGCGCGTTCTGGCCGGTGGTGCCGTCGATCACCATCAATACTTCGTGCGGCGCGGTTTCATCGATTTTGCCGAGAACGCGACGGATCTTGCTCAGCTCGTTCATCAGGCCGGTCTGGGTGTGCAGGCGGCCAGCGGTATCGGCGATCAACACGCTGGTGCCGCGCGCCTTGCCGGCCTGTAGTGCATCGAATGCAACCGAGGCGGCGTCGGCGTTCTGGCCCTGGGCCACCACGCTCACGCCGTTGCGTTCGCCCCAGATCTGCAACTGGGCGACAGCGGCGGCGCGGAAAGTGTCGCCGGCGGCCAGCATCAGGCTATGGCCCTGATCCTTGAAGCGCTTGGCCAGCTTGCCGATGGTAGTGGTCTTGCCGACCCCGTTGACGCCAACGGTGAGGATCACGAACGGCTTGGCATTGGTGTCGATCACCAGCGGCTTGGCGACGGGTTGCAGCATTGCGATCAGGTCGGCGCGCAGCGCGGCCAGCAGCGCGTTGGCGTCGGCGAACTCGCGCGACTTCATGCGCTTGCGCAGATCTTCGACCAGCGCCGTGGTGGCAGGTACGCCGACATCAGCGGTTATCAGTGCGGTCTCGATCTCGTCGAGCAGATCCTCGTCGAGCTTGGGGTTGCGCGAGAACAGACCGCCGAAGCTGCGGGCGAACGTGCTGTTGCGCAGACGATCGCGCCAACCGACCTTTCCTGCCGGTGCGGCGGGAGCGGCATTGGCGGGGATCAGTGCTGCGTCGGAATCGGTTGAGCTGGAGACGCTGGCTTCGACTGCGACGGGAGTCGGTACCGGAGTGGCGGTTGGCAGTGCAACCGGAGCTGCAGTTACAGGGGCAGCAGTGGGTTCTGTTGCCCGCGCCGCGATTTCGTCGGCTGCAGGCGAAGGGGTTTCGACGGTCGGTGCTACGTAAGCGGGGGCCGGCTCGGTCGCAGGTACGGCTTCCGCTACGACGGTCGGTTCCGCAACCGGCGCAGGCGTCGTTGCCAGGTCAACCGTTGGCTCGACAGCTGCTGCGGGGGCATCGCTCGCTTGGACCGGCGCTTCTGCGGCTTTGGTCGGCTCAGGTTCTGTCGGCAGCGGCGATTGCGCCGACGGCGCCTGCGGGAAGGCGGCGGCCAGTTCCTCGATGCTCAGCGTGGACGGCTTTGCGGGCTGTTGGGCGTCGTCGGTCTTTTTGCGGCGAAAAAAGCTGAACATGGAGGAAAAAAGGCCTGAAATCAGATGGCTATGTTACCACCGGCGGTCAGGTGGCCGGCGGTGCGACGCGCGCCCGCATTGTGTTTCGAAGCCCCTCTCCCGTTCACGGGTGAGAGGGGAAGTTTGCGAGCCACCGGTTCGCTTCCCCCTCGAACGCCCTTGCGCCAGCGCAAGGGCCGGGGCGCGGGGGTGAGGGCAGCTTTTGGGGCTTTACCGGGAAAGCTTCTGCCGAGCATGGCTCGGCACTACACGCCCCTCTCCCCACGGGAGAGGGGTTGGGGTGAGGGCGGTTTTTGGGGCTTTACCGGGAAAGCTTCTGCCGAGCATGGCTCGGCACTACATGCCCCTCTCCCCACGGGAGAGGGGTTGGGGTGAGGGCGGCTTCTGGGGTTTACCGGGAAAGCTTCTGCCGAGCATGGCTCGGCACTACATGCCATCTCCCGTGCATGATCGTCAGGCCGACAGTTCCAGGAGCAGCTTGTTCAAGCGGCGCACGTATCCGGCCGGGTCCTTCAGACTGTCGCCGGCGGCCAGCGCGGCCTGGTCGAACAGCACATGGGCCAGGTCGTTGAAGCGGTCCATGTCCGGCTCGGCGTCGAGCTTTTCAATCAGCGGATGGCTCGGGTTGAACTCGAATACCGGCTTGCTGTCCGGCACCTTCTGGCCGCTGGCTTCCAGGATCTGGCGCATCTGCAGGCCCAGGTCCTGTTCGCCGATGGCCAGGATCGCCGGGGAATCGGTCAGCCGGTGCGAGACGCGCACCTCGGCCACTTCTTCACCCAATGCGGTCTTCAAGCGGGTGGCCAGGCCTTCCTTGGTCTTGGCGACTTCTTCCTGGGCCTTCTTGTCTTCCTCGCTTTCCAGCTTGCCCAGGTCCAGATCGCCACGGGCGACATCGACAAAGGACTTGCCGTCGAATTCGGTGAGGTAGCTCATCAGCCACTCATCGATGCGATCGGTCATCAGCAGCACTTCGATGCCCTTCTTGCGGAATACCTCCAGATGCGGGCTGTCCTTGACCTGCTGGAAGCTCTCGCCGGTCAGGTAATAGATCTTGTCCTGGCCTTCGATCATGCGGCCGATATAGTCGGCCAAGGCAACGCTTTGTTCGCCGCTGCCATCATGGGTGGAGGCAAAGCGCAGCAGGCCGGCGACCTTTTCACGATTGCCGTAGTCCTCGGCCGGGCCTTCCTTCAGCACCTGGCCGAAGTTCTTCCAGAAGCCTGCGTAGTCCTCCGGCTTGTCCTTGGCCAGCTTCTCCAGCATGTCCAGCGAACGCTTGGTCAGCGCCGACTTCATCGAGTCGATCACCGGGCCGGACTGCAGGATCTCGCGCGACACATTCAACGGCAGATCGTTGGAATCGACCACGCCCTTGATGAAACGCAGGTACAGCGGCAGGAACTGCTCGGCCTGGTCCATGATGAAAACGCGCTGCACATAGAGCTTCAGGCCCTTGGGTGCGTCGCGGTGGTACAGGTCGAATGGTGCGCGGCCCGGCGTGTACAGCAGCGAGGTGTACTCGAGCTTGCCTTCGACCTTGTTGTGGGTCCAGGCCAGCGGGTCGGTCGGGTCATGCGCGATGTGCTTGTAGAACTCCTTGTACTCCTCGTCGGTGATCTCGGACTTGGGCCGGGTCCACAAGGCATTGGCGCGGTTGACGGTTTCCCATTCCGGGGTAGCCGGCTTGTCGGCTTCCTCGCCGTGGTGTTCTTTCTGCAGCTCGATCGGCAGGCCGATATGGTCGGAATACTTCTTGATCAGGCTGCGCAGCTGCCAGCTATCGGTATAGCTGTCTTCGCCTTCCTTCAGGTGCAGCACGATGCGGGTGCCGCGCTCGGGCTTGTCGATGGTCTCGACCTCGAACTCGCCTTCACCCCTGGACGACCAATGCACGCCTTCGCTGGCCGGCAGGCCGGCGCGGCGGCTATAGACGTCGACCTGATCGGCGACGATGAAGGCCGAATAGAAGCCCACGCCGAACTGGCCGATCAGGTTGGAGTCCTTCTTCTGGTCACCGGACAGGTTCTTCAGGAACTCGGCGGTGCCGGATTTGGCGATGGTGCCCAGGTGCGCAATGGCCTCGTCGCGGCTCAGACCGATGCCGTTGTCGTCGATGGTCAGGGTGCGTGCGGCCGGGTCGGCCTCGATGCGGATGCGCAGCGGTGCGCCGCCCTCAAGCAGCTCGGGCTGGGTCAGCGCTTCGAAACGCAGTTTGTCGGCGGCGTCGGCGGCATTGGACACCAGCTCGCGCAGGAAGATTTCCTTGTTCGAGTACAGCGAATGGATCATCAGGTGCAGCAGTTGCTTCACCTCGGTCTGGAAACCGCGGGTCTCTTTCTGGTTCGGTGCGTTCATCGGTCGGGGATGCTCCGTGGCTGACGGGCCGCGCATGGCGCGGCGGCTGCCTGCAGGAATAGGGGTGAATGGGCGCTTTTCAAGATGGGCAGGGCGCTGGTCTATCATCTGTGTCTCCCCGGTAATTCTTCAAAGCGCCCAGATGTCCCGTATTCATTGTGTGTCAGCGTGTCGCCCGACGGAGTGCGCCGCGTGAGCCGGACCGGCAACAAGCCCGGCGCGGCCATGGGCCAGGTCCGCATCATCGGTGGCCGCTGGCGCAATACGCGCTTGCAGGTGCCGCAATTGGATGGCCTGCGCCCGACCAGTGATCGGGTTCGGGAAACCCTGTTCAACTGGCTGATGCCCAAGCTGCCGGGGGCACGGGTACTCGACCTGTTTGCAGGGAGTGGCGCCCTGGGACTGGAGGCGGTCTCGCGTGGAGCGGCATCGGCGCAGTTGGTTGAGCGTGATCCGGCACTGGTTGCGGCGTTGCGGGCCACGGTGGCCAAGCTGGATGCGGCGGGTCAGGTAGCTGTCACCGCTGCCGACGCGGTCCAATGGTTGCGGGCCTCCGCCCCGGCGCAGGCGGATGTCGTGTTTCTGGACCCTCCGTTTGCTGCGGGCCTGTGGGATCAGGTGATCGCGGAGCTGCCGCGCCACCTTGCCGATGGTGGCTGGTTGTATGTCGAGGCGCCGGCTGGCGCCCCGCCACTGTTGCCTGCGGGCTGGTCCCTGCACCGTGAGGGTGGCACCCGCGAGGTGACCTATGCCCTCTACCGGCGGGCCACTGCTACACTTCGCGGCGACATGAACGCGACTGAACCCGCATGACCACACCCAACCGCCGCATCGCCGTTTACCCGGGCACGTTCGACCCGATCACCAATGGGCATATCGACCTGGTGAACCGCGCCGCGCCGCTGTTTGAAAAAGTGGTGGTGGGCGTTGCGCAGAGCCCGGCCAAGGGCCCGACGCTGCCGCTGGACCTGCGCGTGGCACTGGCGGTGGAAGCACTGCAGCACCATGACAATGTGGAGGTGGTCGGGTTTGACACCTTGCTGGCGCACTTCGTGCGCTCGGTGCATGGCGGCGTGCTGCTGCGTGGCCTGCGCGCGGTGTCCGACTTTGAATACGAATTCCAGATGGCAAGCATGAACCGCCATCTGATACCGGAGGTGGAGACGCTGTTCCTCACCCCCTCCGAGCAGCACAGCTTCATTTCCTCCTCGTTGGTGCGCGAAATCGCCCGGCTCGGTGGTGATGTGTCCGGTTTCGTGCCGGCAACCGTGCTGGAAGCGTTGCGCAAGGCCCGCGAAGCCCGCGGGCAGTAATCCAGAACTTTGTAACAAACACCTCTATAGGGAGAACAACCATGAAGAACACGATGCGCGTGATGCTTGCCGCTTCGATGGTGCTGGCTTTCACGGCCTGCAAGAAGGAAGAAGCTGCTCCGGTCGCCGAAGCACAGCAGGCGCTGGTTGCCCCCGCCAAGGATGATGACGCGGGTTGGAAGAAGTACCTGCAGGCTGTGGCCGTGCAGAACATGGGCAACATCACCTCCAGCCCGTTCCTGTACTACCTGCCGCCGGAGTCCGATCCGGAATTCGCTGCCAAGTACGACCGTCAGGTTGAGAGCGCCACCACCGCCATCGGCCGTGGCATCCAGCCGGGCAACATGCTGGCCTTCGGTTCGTCGGCATCGGCCAAGATGGCCGACATGATTGAAGCCGGCTTCAAGGGCGTGCAGGCCGATTCGATGAAGGGCGTGCGCGTGGTGTTCATCGGCGATGCCGCCGACAACGCTCGCGTGCAGACCATCGTCAAGCCGACCGGCGCCGACTACATCTTCGTCGAAGCCAAGTGACGCACTGGCGCGGGACCGCTCAGCGGTCCCGCCTTTGCCAGTGCGTCATCCCCGCGCAGGCGGGGATCGCTCTCGGCGGGGCTTGCCAGTGCGTCATCCCCGCGCAGGCGGGGATCGCTCTCGGCGGGGCTTGCCAGTGCGTCATCCCCGCGCAGGCGGGGATCGCTCTTGGCAGGGTTTGCCAGTGCGTCATCCCCGCGCAGGCGGGGATCGCTCTCGGCGAGGCTTGCCAGTGCGTCATCCCCGCGCAGGCGGGGATCGCTCCTGGCAGGGTTTGCAGGCGCGGCGCAAGTCTCAAAACTCGCAGAACCAACAGCACCACCCATGCCATTACCCGTGTAATTGCAGGTATTTGTTTGTCCAGCCCGCTGCCCGCCGCACTGTCCAGCCTGCAGCCGCAGCGCGAAACAGGCATCAGCAGGCGTCGGTTGAAAGTCCCGTTGCTACGGGAAGGCAGGAAGTATGTCCCTCAAAATCAATGAGCTCTGCGTCAACTGCGACGTATGCGAGCCAGCCTGCCCGAACAAGGCCATTTCCATGGGCGAGACGATCTACGTGATCGATCCTGCCCGTTGCACCGAATGCGTCGGTCATTTCGATGAACCGCAATGCGTAGTGGTGTGCCCGGTCGAATGCATCGATCCGGATCCGGATATCCCCGAAACCCAGGATCAGCTGCTGGCCAAGCTTGCCGGCCTGCAGCGTGATCATCCCGAGCTTTACGAACCGGAGAACCCATAGGCATGAAAATCCTTGCCCGTTCCCTGCTGCTTGTCGCCCTGGTGTCCTCGCCGGTGGTGTGGGCCGCCGATACAGCGCCGGCGCGCGCCAGCCACCCGGATGGCGCCGCCATCGCCAGTGGCCATTCGCTGGCAACCCAGGCCGGCATGGAGATCCTGGGCAAGGGCGGCAACGCGTTCGACGCGGCCGTGGCGGTGTCCTCGACATTGGCGGTGGTTGAGCCGATCAGTTCGGGCCTGGGCGGCGGCGGTTTCTTCCTGCTGCATGATGCCAAGACCGGCAAGGACCTGATGCTGGATGCGCGCGAAACCGCGCCGGAATCCGCCACGCCCGAGGCCTTCCTCGACAAGAAGGGCGACCTTGACCGCGATCGTTCGGTCAACGGCCCTTGGTCGGCCGGCATCCCCGGGTTGCCGGCGGCGCTGGTGAAGCTGGCGCGCGAACATGGCCGCCTGCCGCTGACCGACTCGTTGGCCCCGGCGATCCGCGTCGCCACCGATGGCTTCCCGGTATACGCACGCATGGCGCGCGGTTATGAATCGCGGCGTGAAGTAATGGAACGCTACCCGGGGACACGCGAGGTGTACCTGCGCAATGGCAAGCCCATTGCCGAAGGCGATATCTTCAAGCAGCCGGAGCTGGCGCACACCCTGCAACTGTTGGCCAGCAATGGCTTTGACGGCTTCTACCGTGGCGAAACCGGGCGCAAGTTGCTTGCTGGCGTGAAGCAGGCCGGTGGCCGCTGGACCGCCGAGGAGCTGGCCGGTTACACCGTCAAGACCCGCGAGCCCATCGTTTTCAACTACCGCGACTGGAAGATCACCACCGCCTCGCCGCCGTCCTCCGGCGGCATCGCCTTGGCATCGATGCTGCAGATCCTGGAAGGTTGGGATATCAACACGATGGATGAAGCCCACCGCACCCACCTGGTGGTGGAGGCGATGCGCCGCGCCTATCGTGATCGCACCTTCTTCCTGGGCGACCCCGATTTCGTCGATATCCCGCAGAAGGTGCTCACCAGCCGCGATTACGCGCAGGGCCTGCGCGCCACCATCCATCCGGAGAAGGCTACGCCGAGCGACCTGCTGTCGGGCAACCCGACGCCGCTGGAAGACGACGAGACCACCCACTTCTCCATCATTGACGGCGAGGGCAATCGCGTTGGGGGTACGCAGACGGTGAACCTGCTGTACGGATCCGGCTTGATTCCAGCCGGCACCGGCGTGCTGTTGAACAATGAGATGGACGACTTCGCGCTCAAGCCGGGTACTCCGAACGCGTTCGGCGTGATGGGCTACGCGGCCAACGCGCCGAAGACGGGCAAGCGCATGCTCAGCTCGATGACGCCGACCTTCATGGAGAACGCCGACAAGGTGATCGTGATTGGTACCCCGGGCGGCAGCCGCATCATCACCATGGTGCTGCTGGGTATCCTCGGTTACGACGCCGGCCTGGATGCACAGCAGGTTGCGGCCTTGCCGCGCTACCACCACCAGTGGTTGCCTGACGAGATCTCCGCTGAAACTGGTGCGTTCTCACCGGAGGTAGTCAAGCAACTGCAGGCGATGGGGCACAAGATCGACCTGCCAGGTGATGCCGCTGCCGGCGGCCGCGGCTCCAGCCACGTGTGGGGTAACCTGCAGACCGTGGAATGGAACCGCAGTACCAATACCCTCAGCGGCGGAAGTGACCCGCGCAACCCGGTGGGAAGTGCCGAGGTTGGGAAACCCGGCAAGCAGGAGTGAGTTGATAAACCCCGCTACGGCGGGGTTTTTTTTAATCGCGCAACGGGTTCCGGATGTTGTGGCTGCAGCTTTCTGTCCGCAGACTTCAATCGATTATTCCTGTTCGCTGTTCGTCCGCGTCAATGCCGAGCCGGTAGGAACAAGCGCAGCTGGCAATGGGCAGCGGCTGCTGCAAAGCAAGCACGCGTCCGGATGCGACCGAGGAGAATATGATGGGGTTTGGACTGCCACATTGCCCTGTCTATTGCGTCAATATTTCGGCGCTGCGGCATTGCGAATATTTAACGTGGCCCGGTTAGAATTTTTCATATGAAACTATGGTCAATCCGCGGTAACTCGCAAAAGCTCGATGGCGGCGCAATGTTCGGCAATGCGCCAAAGGCCCTCTGGGAAAAATGGTCGCCCTCGGACGATCTCAATCGGATCGAGCTGGCGTGCCGGGCGCTGCTTGCCAGCCCACTTGCTGGCAAGACGGTGCTTTTCGAAACAGGCATCGGCGCTTTCTTCGAGCCGAAATTGCGCGAGCGCTTTGGCGTGCAGGAACCGCAGCATGTGCTGATGGACTCACTGCGACTGGCGGGCTTTGAGCACGAAGATATCGACGTGGTGGTGCTCAGCCATCTGCATTTTGATCACGCAGGCGGTTTGCTGGCGCCATGGTCGGAAGGGCGTGAGCCGGAGTTGCTGTTCCCGAATGCGACCTTCGTTGTCGGTGCTGCGCATTGGGAGCGGGCCAAGCATCCGCATCCGCGTGACCGTGCCAGTTTCATACCGGAACTGCCGGGCCTGCTGGAAGCCAGTGGTCGCCTGGAAATCGTATCGGGTCCGTATTCCAAGGTGCTGGGCGAGGCGGTGCGTTTCAGCTTCAGCGACGGCCATACGCCGGGTTTGATGCTGGCCGAGATTGTCGGGCCCGAGCAGGTAGGTGACCAGCCGCGTGGGGGCGTCGTGTTCTGCGCCGATCTGATCCCGGGACGGTCCTGGGTGCATGTGCCGATCACCATGGGCTACGACCGCAATGCCGAGCTGTTGATCGACGAAAAACGTGCGTTCCTCGAAGACAAGTTGGCGCGCAACGTGCATCTGTTCTTCACCCATGACCCGGAATGCGCCATGGCCCAGGTTGTGCGTGACGACAAGGGGAGGTTCGGCACCGCCCATGAAGTCAGCGAACTGAAAGCCAGGACCCTGGCCGCATGAGGCCGTAGTGCCGAGCCATGCTCGGCAGGGGCGTCACCACCGCGCTCAGGGGCCGCAAGGCTTGCTATCAAAAAAACAGGCGCCAACGGCGCCTGTTTGCATTCGGATAGCCGCGCCGGCCGGCTCAACCCACCCGCGTACCAAAGATGCGGTCACCGGCATCGCCGAGACCCGGCAGGATGTAGCCCTTCTCATTCAGTCGCTCATCAATGGCGGCGGTATAAACCTCCACGTCCGGGTGCACGGCCTCAAGCGCTTTCAGCCCTTCAGGCGCGGCGACCAGGAAAATGCCCTTGATACGACGGGCGCCGGCACGCTTGAGCATGTCGATGGTGGCGATCAAGGTGCCGCCGGTGGCCAGCATCGGATCGAGAATCAGCGCGTCGCGCTCTTCCAGGCGCCCGGTCAGGCGCTCGAAATAGGGCACCGGCTGGAGGGTTTCCTCGTCGCGTTGTAGGCCAACCACGCTTACGCGCGCCGCCGGAATCAGTGACAGGACGCCGCTGAGCATGCCCAGGCCGGCGCGCAGGATGGGTACCACGGTGATCTTGGCGCCAGCAATGCGCTGCACCTGGACCGGGCCGGCCCAGCCTGCCTGGGTGTGGCTTTCGGTCTCCAGGTTGGCGGTCGCCTCGTAGGCCAACAAGGTGCCCAACTCATTGACTACCTCACGAAAATCCTTGGTGCTCATTGCGGCGTCGCGCAGCAGGCCGATTTTGTGTTGAACCAACGGGTGGCGGACTTCGACGATTTTCATGGTGGCTTACGACAGGGGAGAGCGCACAGTTTGCCGCAGCCGCTGTGTACCCGGCCAGTATGTGACTGAAATATTCCAGTCCCGCCGCTGTCATGGACATGCAACTGTACGGACATACCTTGCTGACCCATCTTTTACATGGATCGGGGGCTTTAGTGCGCAAGAGTGTCTTGGTGGTGGCGGTGACAACCGCGGTGGCCTGCATGGCCGCCGTTCCGGCGCAGGCGCAACAGGCGGCACCGGACGGTAGTGCTGCCGTCGTGGCCAGCGGGGCCGCCGCAGCGGTCGACCTGGAGCGCATCGAGGTGCGTGCCCAGCGCGAGGCACAGATCCGCGCGGTCGAGCTCAAGCGCGATGCCAACGGCGTGCAGGATGCGGTTGCATCCGACTCGATGGGCGACTACCCGGATCTGAACGTCGCCGAGTCGCTGCAACGCCTGCCTGGCGTCAGCGTCACCCGCGACCAGGGCGAAGGCCGCTTCGTCGTGATCCGTGGCCTGGATGCGGCCTTGAACAGCGTCAGCATCGACGGCATCGCCATTGGCACGCCGGAGGATTCTTCCCGCGCGGCCCCTTTGGACGTCATTCCCTCTGAATCCACCGAGCGCCTGCGCGTGATCAAGGCGGCGACGCCGGATATGCCAGGTGACGCCATCGGTGGCGCGGTGGTGGTGGAATCGGCCTCCGCTTTTGATCGTGACGGGCGCTCGCTGAAGGGCAAACTGGAAGGCAGCCACCAGGAGCTGTCCGGTGAAACCAGCCCGAAGGCCGCGTTCAACTACAGCGAAGTATTCGGCGGCACCTTCGGCGTGGCGCTGGGCGTGAATTACCAGAAGCGTACGTTCGAATCCGACAACACTGAAGTCGAGTACGACACCTTCGATGGTGGCACCGATGATGATCTGGTCGCTGTCGACCTGCAGCACCGCAAGTACACCATCGAGCGTGAGCGCACCGGGGCCAACCTGAATTTCGACTGGCGTCCGGACGAGGACAACCGCTATTACCTGCGCACTCTCTACAGTCAGTTCGATGACGCTGAGACTCGCCAGCGCACGATCTTCGGCCTTGGGGACGGTGAGATTTCGGCCCTGGGTGGCGGTCGTTACCAGGTGGATGACTTGCCTGCCGATGCCATCAGCAAGCGCATGCGCTACCGCACCAAGGAAGAGAACACCTTCGCGGCAAGCCTGGGTGGCGAGAACCGTCTCAGCAGCGCGGTGCTGGACTATCGGGTGGGTTACACCAAGACCCGCGAGCGGGTAAACGACGAGATGGAGGCGCGCTTCGATTACGACGGTGCCGACCTGTCGGCAACGCTTGACCAGAACAGCGGCATCCCCGGCCTGAGCCTGAGCGACAGCGGTTGGATGGACAATGGCAACTATGCCTTCGATCGCGTGGTGCTGTCGCCCAAGCAGATCGACGACAGCGAGCGCAGCGCACAGGTCAATATCCGCTTTGATGGCGACAAGGCCAGCTACAAGTTTGGCGTGCTGGGCCGCTGGCGCGAGCGTGATGTGAATGTCGATGAAGTCGAGCTGCGCAGCGGCCCGGATGTCGACCTGTCCAGCTGGAACGGCAAGACCCTGGATCACCGTGGCGGCAGCCTGGGTCAAGGCATGAGCTCGGCGGCGATGCGCGCGTGGTGGGCTGCCAATGGTGGCCAGTACAGCGCGAGATCCGGCGACGTCGCTGGCAACATGATGACCTCGCTGGAAGAGGACTATGTTGCCAATGAGGACATCCTGGCGGCCTATGCGATGGGCACCTGGGATATCGGTGCACTCCGTGTGATCGGTGGTGTACGCGTGGAAAACACCCAATTCAACGCCACGGGCAATGATGTGGATGTCGCGGCGGATGGGGAAACCGTCACCGTGACGCCACGTACCGCCAGCAACAGCTACACCAGCGTCCTGCCAGGGCTGCACCTGCGCTACGACACCAACAATGATTGGGTGCTGCGCGGTTCGGTCAACAAGACCGTGGCGCGGCCTTCGTTTGGCGACGTATCCCCGCGCCTTGCGGTAAATCGTGACGACGAAGAGGCCCGTATCGGCAACCCGAACCTGGACCCCTACGAATCCACCAACCTGGATTTCTCGTTCGAGCGCTATCTGGGTGAGAGCGGCATCATCTCCCTCGGCCTGTTCCACAAGTCCATCGACGGCTACATCGTGGAGACGGTGACCAAGAATGATCCCGAGTACCCGGATTTCGAGGTCACCCGTTCAATCAATGGCGACAAGGCCAAGGTGTTCGGCGCGGAATTCAACTGGCAGCAGCAGCTGAGTTTTCTCCCGGGCGCATGGTCCGGGCTGCTGGTGGGTGCCAGCGGCACCTGGTTGGATACCGACTTTGATCCGGGTATCGCCGATCGCGAGAACGACGATTTCACCTTGCCGCGCGCATCCAAGAACATCTACAGCGCGCATATCGGCTACGAATGGGGTGGCCTCAGCACGCGTCTTGCCGGTGTCTACCGCAGCGAATACCTGGATACCATCGGTGACAGCCGCGCTTTTGATATTTACGTCGCGCCGCATACGCAGCTCGATTTCAGCCTGGACTACAAGGTGAGCAAGAACGTGAGTCTGTACCTGGAGGCCTCCAACCTGTTGGACGAGCCGCTGGAGTTGTACCAGGGCGTGCGTTCCCGCAAGCTGCAGAACGAGGAATACGGCCGCACCTACGCCGTCGGCGTGAAGGTGGCACTGTGAGGGCCGCGCTGCTTTGCGTCGCTGTCGCACTTGGATTGAGCGCCTGCCAGCCGGCACCGAAACCTTCGACGCCGCCGTCCGCTGCCGATCTGGCCGAGGGCGCCACCGCGGCACCCGCCAAGCGGATTGCCGAAGCCTTCCTTACCCCGATGACGCCGGCCGACAACATCGACTCGCCTGCCAGTTGGCGCGGCGCTGACGGCCAGGTGTGGCTGATTGCCACCGCCAAGGCCACCCACAAGCTGGTGGTCTATGACGGCCAGACCGGCAAGCACCTGCGTGATGTCGGCAGCACCGGTACCGCGCCGGGACAGTTTGATCGCCCCAATGGCATCGCGGTGCAGGGCGATCTGCTGTTCATCGTCGAACGCGACAACCATCGCGTGCAGGTGCTGCAGTTGCCTGACTTCAGGCCCCTGGGCGTGTTCGCCGGAAGTGATCTGCGCAAGCCGTATGGCCTGTGGGTGAACCCGCAACAGGGTGGCTACGATGTGTATGTCACCGATTCGTACGACGACGGTGAGGACGCTGCCGGCAACGACATCCTGCCTGCGCTGGAGCGCTTGAACGAACGCGTGCGCCGCTACCACGTCACTGTCGACAGCGGCGCGGTAACGGCCACGCTGGTACGCAGCATCGGCGACAGCTCTCCAAAGGGTGCGCTGCGCGTGGTCGAGTCCATCTGGGGCGACCCGGCCAATGACCGTCTGTTGATTGCCGAGGAAGATGAAACCTACGCCAGCGAATTCAAGGTCTACAACCTGGCCGGTGATTTCAGTGGCGAGACCTTCGGTCGCGGTCTGTTCAAGGCCCAGGCCGAGGGCGTGATGCTGCGTACCTGCGGTGAGGGCGGCTGGTGGATCACCACGGAACAGGGCAAGGACCGCAGCACCTTCCATCTGTTTGACCGCAAGACCTTGGCGCCGGTGGGGTCATTCCATGGCAATACGGTCGCCAATACCGATGGCATCTGGAACAGCCAGCAGGTGTCGGCACGCTTCCCGCAAGGCGCGTTGTATGCCGTGCACGACGACCAGGGTGTGGTTGCATTCGATTGGCGTGATATCGCTCGCGCTCTGTCACTGCCGCAGGACTGCACGAAGTGAGGTTGCATGGGTTGAGGCCAGGGCTGCTATTGGCGGCCCTGTTGGGCGCAGCTGGGACGGTGGGGGCCGTTCCAGCTGCCGAGCCCAATACGCAGGTGCCAGCAGGCAGCCTGCACTATGCCGCCAGCGGCTTCCCTGATCGGATCGTGGCGTCGCCGGCACAGGATGCGGGCACTGGCTTTGCCGTCGCCTGGCGAACCGCGCCACTGGCGCAGCCACCCTTGCTGGAAGTGACCGAGGCCGGTGATTCCCCGGACATGGGCCAGGTGCGCCAAGTCCAGGCCAGCAGCCAAGCGCTGCACTCGGAGAACGGTGACAGCCAGCACCATCACGCGCGTATTGATGGACTGCAGCCGGATACCTTGTATGCCTATCGCGTGCAGGGGCAGGGCACCTGGGGCGCGTGGCAACACTTCCGCACCGCTGCCGCTGCCGGGCAGCCGCTGACCGTGCTGTATTTCGGAGATACCCAGAACAAGAACGTCAGCCATGTCAGCCGGGTGATCCGCCAAGGCTGGCAGACCGCGCCGGATGCACGCCTGGCACTTTTTGCCGGGGACCTTGTCAGCGGGGGCGATGGCGAGGACGACAACGAGTGGGGCGAGTGGTTCGCTGCAGGTGGCTGGTTGCTGCCCGGCATGGCGGTGGCGCCGGCGGCTGGCAATCACGAGTACTTCGAGGAGTTCGAGGACACGCCGCAGGAACGTCGCGTACTCGGCAAGCATTGGCCGGTGACGTTTGCGCTGCCGGCCAACGGCGCCGAAGCGGCTGCCCGCACCAGTTACTGGTTCGATTACCAAGGGCTGCGCGTAGCGGTGCTGGACGGCACCTCGGCGCTCGATCTTGGTACCGCCAAAGCACAGGCCGACTGGCTGGATGGGGTGCTGGCAAGCAGCTCGCAGCCCTGGAACATCGTGGTGGTGCACCAGCCGCTGTATCCGCTGCGTGCCGAGCGGGACACGTCCGTGCTGGCCAGTGAGATCCGCCCGGTCCTGCAGGGGCACAAGGTGGATCTGGTGCTGCAGGGGCATGATCACACCTATGGCCGCCGTGCCGATGAGGACGCTGCGTTGCCGCAGTACATTTCGTCCGTCGCAGGCCCAAAACAGTATCGGCTGTCGGCACAGGCACGCGCGACGATGAAGCCCACCGCCGAGGACACGCAGTTGTTCCAGGTGCTGCGCCTGGATGACAAGGGGCTGCGTTACGAGGCACGCACGGCGACCGGACGGCTGTATGACGCGTTCCAGATCCGTCGTGACGGGCAGGGGGCGAAGCATTTCAGTGAGATCAGCGAAGGGCGCATCCCGCAGCGCGATTGCCCGCGCCCGGTGTCACCCAAGGGGCGCGACGACCGGTGCTGGGAGTGAGTGCATGAAGCGAACGCAAGCGCTGCTTTGCGGTGGATTGCTGATGATGGCAGCGTCGTTTGCGGTGGCTGGGGAGCTGCTGCATCCGTTCGATCTGCCGCAACCGGCCAACGCCCCGGACGAGGCGTTGCTGGTGGTGGAAATTCCAGCGGGGGGATCCATCAAGTACGAGCTGGGCGAGCACGGTGAACTGCGCGTGGACCGGTTTCTGTCCATGCCGGTGGCGTACCCGGCCAACTACGGTTCGATGCCGCAGACCCTGGCCGGTGATGGCGACCCGCTGGACGCGCTGGTGCTGACGCGGTTCCCCATCCAGCCCGGTGCGGTTGTGCGGTTCCGGCCATTGGGGGTGCTGCGCATGGTGGACAAGGGTGAGGCCGATGAGAAGATCATCGGTGTGCCGGTGGATGCGGTGGATCCGACCTATACCGCGGTGCGAAGCCTGGAAGACCTGCCAGCCATGGAGAAGCAGCGCATCGAAGCCTTCTTCCGCACCTACAAGCAACTGCCGGGTGCTGCCGACATCACGCTCAATGGTTGGGGTGGCGCCGAGGAGGCGCGCCAGGTCATACGTCAGGCATTGCTGCGCTATCGATCCGGGCAGCCGGCGCACTGAACTGCGGGCCGGCTTCACGACGTGAATGGCGACGACGCTTATACTCCGGCGGGTTGGTTCCGCAGCGTCGGCCTTGGGGGTGCCTCAGCGGTATCCACCAACAAGACGCGTTGAGAAGTAATGACCTGCCTGCCGACAAGGGGACGTCGGGCGATCACGACGGGCCGCCACGCCAATGGCGCGGCGGCCCAATCACGGAGGATTGTCATGCGCATGATGGGGAAGAAACTGGGCAAGGCCGCGTTGATGGCCGTGTTGGTCGCGATGGCCGGGGCAGCGATTGCTGCGCCGCCGTTGGAGGAAGAAATCGTCAACCCCAGCGAAGTACTTTTCGACGGTGGCCAAGCCTATGTCGATGCCGGTGGCGGCCAACTCGAGCGGCTGCACAGCCGTACGCAGGGCGGCGAAACCGTGTATTACCGATTGGTCCGTTACGACAACGAGTTCGGCTACGTCGATGATGCGGGCACCCCGGCCCTGGCATTGACCTCACGGCCAAGCGCCGACGAAGGCCTGACCCCTTATCGCTACCATGGCGCGGGCCATCTCTATCGGCCGGACTTCTACAACAGCCCGTACAACCGTGACGCCCGCCAGCGTTATTCCGGCCCGGGTTATTTCGGCAGTTGCAGTCGCTATGACGGCTGCCGGGAAGTGCAGATCGTGCCGGTCTGGCCTTATCTGCGCGGTTACTGAAGCAACCGCGCCCAGGGGTGGCGGTGCTGTCTGGCACCGCCATGCTCGCCTGGTCAGGCGCTCAGTGCCTCGACCACCCGCAGCTTGGGGTGTGCTTTCGACCGCTCCTGGTACTCCTGCTCGATGTCTGCCAGCCGTTTGGCGTTCGGGCATTGCAGCAGCATATAGTTGGCGTCGAAATTCAGCTTGGCGACCAGGAAATCAATGAACACCCGGACCTTGGGTGATACCAGCTTGCCGCCGGCGAACACCGCGTTGAAGTCATAGTCCGGCCCGGTCCAGCCGGGCAATACCTGTCGCACCAACCCGGATTCGACGTAGGGCTTGGCCATCACGTCGCTGCTGAGCATCAGGCCTTCACCGGCGACCAGGGCCGCGTTCAGGGCGGAAGGGTCGTTGACCACCACCAACGGATTGACCGGGAACTCGCGCATCTCGCCGCCGGCTTCAGCCAACGGCCAGGTGAAGCGGTGGTTGGGGGCGTGATAGGCCTTGCGAACCGCCAGTGTGCGGTGCTGCTGCAACTCGTCGGGATGCTGTGGCTCGCCGTGCAAGGCCAGGTAGGTTGGGCTGGCAAAGACCTGGGTGCGCAAGGTGCCGAGCTTGCGCGCGATCAGATTGGAGTCGGGCAGGGGGCCAACCCGCAGCGCCATGTCCACTTCACCGGAGATCAGGTCAAGGGTTTCGTTGCCCAGGTGCATGTCCAATCGGATCTCGGGGTATTGGGCCTGGAACTGGCCCAGCAATGGGGCAATCCACGTCGTGCCCACCGAGTACGGCACGGTGAAGCGCAGCCAGCCGCGTGGGCCGGACTGCAGCTGGCTGACGGCACTCTCGGCCTGCTCCAGTTCGCGTGCGATGCGTTGGCAATGCTCGTAATACACCGTTCCAGCTTCGGTGAGTCCCAGACGCCGCGTGGTCCGGTGCAGCAGGCGGGCGCCCAAGCGTGTTTCCAATTCCTGCACCTTGCGGCTGACCGTGGTCTTGGGTTGGCCAAGTTGCCGTGCGGCACCGGTGAAACTGCCTTGTTCGACGACTTTTACAAAGATCAGGGTGTCGTTGAGATCGTTGGCCATGGGGGGGAGCCCTAGCGGCAGCGGAATTGTGCCGGCGACGGGATGATTATTCCCTTGAATTCGTACTAATCAAGTATGGATTTGATCTTTACCTTAGTGGCCTGTCCTTTAAACGGATAAGCAGCCATGCGTCTGCCCTCCCAGCCCCTCTTCTCCGCCTCACGCCGCGAACCCAGCTATCGCAACGCTTTGCCATCACCATCGGCCTGCAATCGGTTGAATACATTGCGGTTTTCAGGCATCGACGAAGTGACGTTTGGCGCTGCCGTCGGCACCACGCGCCCGCGGCAGGTACGGCGGTTGTGGCAAGTGCTGGGTCAGTTTGTCCCAGCTGTGGTCCAAAAATTTCCGCAAGCGGGACAGTGGCCGGCTCGGTTCGCAGCATTTTTCGCGTTCGACGGACGGTCCTGGCGCAGGTTGCTGCCGCATAAGCCGCCGCGATGCTGACGCCCGGACCCGTGTCTTCTTTTTCAAAACCCTGATTACCTCCCCCATGGAGCATGCAATGAAAGGTATTTCCCCTTCCCCCAAGCTGCGCCGCGCTGCTCTGACCGGCGTTTCGGTGCTGGCGATGGCGGTGCTCGTCGCCTGCAGCGGTGGCCACGCCGAAAATGCCGCCGCGCCTGCGCCCGAGGTCAGCGTGGCACCGGTGCTGGTCAAGCCGATTTCCCAATGGGACGAGTTCAGCGGCCGCGTTGAGGCGGTAGAGAGTGTTGAGCTGCGGCCGCGTGTGTCCGGCTACATCGACAAGGTCAACTACGTTGAAGGGCAGGAGGTCAGGAAGGGCGACGTCCTGTTCACCATCGATGCGCGCAGCTACCAGGCCGAGTTCAATCGTGCCCAGGCGGAGTTGAACCGCGCGCGCACCCAGGCAGGCCTCGCCCGCAGTGAATCCGAGCGTGCACGTCGCCTGGCCGAACAGCAGGCCATCGCTGCGGAAACGGCCGAGCAGCGCCGCGCCAGTGCCGACCAGGCTGGCGCACAGGTGCAAGCGGCACAGGCGGCGCTTGACGCAGCCCGTCTCAATCTTGAGTTCACCAAGGTACGTGCACCGATCAATGGCCGCGCCGGCCGCGCGATGGTCACCGCGGGCAATCTGGTCACCGCCGGTGATGCGGCCAGCGTGTTGACCACATTGGTCTCGCTGGACACGGTGCACGTCTACTTCGATGCCGATGAGTCGACGTTCCTGCGCTATGCGCAGATGGCGCGCGACGGCGAACGTCCGAGCGAGCGCGACCATGCCTTGCCGGTGAAGGTCGGTCTCAGCGGCGAGGATGGATTCCCGCATGAAGGCAAGGTCGACTTCCTCGACAACCAGGTTGCGCGCAGCACCGGCACCATCCGCGTGCGTGCGCTGCTGGACAACGCCGATCGCCAGTTCACCCCGGGCTTGTTTGCGCGCGTGCGGTTGCTGGGCAGCGGCCAGTTCCAGGCGGTGCTGATCGACGACAAGGCGGTGCTGACGGATCAGGACCGCAAGTACGTCTATGTGCTGGACAAGGACAGCAAGGCGCAGCGACGCGATGTCCAGCTCGGTCGCAATGCCGATGGCCTGCGCATCATCGCGCAGGGACTGGTCGCCGGCGACAAGGTCATCGTCGATGGCGTGCAGAAGGTCTTCATGCCTGGCATGCCGGTGCAGGCCAAGGCGGTTGCGATGCAGCGCGTGGCTGCCGCACCCGCAGCGCAGCGCGTAAGCAGCATCAACTAAACCGCTTCACAGGTTCCACCGGCGGGGTTGCCGGCCGCTTGTCTGCTCCCGAATCGGGGGCGGACCGGACGGTTGCAACCCGGCGCCAGCATTCCCCAAGGAATTCCCATGGACTTTTCACGTTTTTTCATCGACAGGCCGATCTTCGCGGCGGTGTTGTCGATCATGATTTTCGCGGCCGGCCTGGTTGCCATCCCGTCGCTGCCTATCGGCGAGTACCCGGAAGTAGTGCCGCCTTCGGTGGTGGTGCGCACGGTATACCCCGGCGCGAACCCCAAGGTGATCGCCGAGACCGTGGCCACGCCGCTGGAAGAAGCGATCAACGGCGTCGAGGGCATGATGTACCTCAAGTCGGTGGCCGGCTCGGACGGCGTGCTGCAGATGACGGTTACCTTCCGTCCGGGCACCGATCCTGATGAAGCTGCCGTCAAGGTGCAGAACCGCGTCGCGCAGGCGCAGGCGCGGTTGCCCGAGGATGTAAGGCGACAAGGTGTTACCACGCAGAAGCAGTCGCCTACCTTCCTGATGGTGGTGCACCTGACGTCACCCAAGGGGAGCTATGACACCTTGTACCTGCGCAACTACGCGCGCTTGCACGTCAAGGACGCGCTGGCACGGATACCCGGGGTCGGTGACGCACAGATATTTGGTGGTGGTGACTACGCCATGCGCGCCTGGCTTGACCCGGACCAGGTGGCTGCCCGGGGGCTTACCGCAAGCGACGTGGTGCGTGCCATGCGCGAGCAGAACGTACAGGTGTCTGCCGGCCAGCTGGGCGCCGAGCCGATGCCCAACAGCCAGTTCCTGACTTTGATCAATGCTCAGGGACGCCTGCGCAGCGAGCAGGAGTTTGGTGACATCGTGCTCAAGAGCGGTGCTGACGGCGAAGTGGTGCGGCTGTCGGATGTGGCGCGCATCGAGCTGGGTGCGGGCGACTACACCTTGCGCTCGCAGTTGGATGGCAAGAACGCGGTGGGCATTGGTATTTTCCAGGCCCCCGGTGCAAATGCGCTGGATATCCGTGATGCGGTCATCGGCACCATGGACGGTCTGCAACAGCAGTTCCCGGCGGACGTGAAGTATGCGGCGGTGTACGACACCACCATTTTCGTGCGCGATTCGATCAAGGCGGTGGTATCGACGCTTCTGGAGGCCATCGCGCTGGTGGTCCTGGTGGTCATCCTGTTCCTGCAGACCTGGCGCGCATCGATCATTCCGCTGATCGCGGTGCCGGTGTCGGTTGTCGGTACCTTTGCTGCGTTGTACCTGCTGGGTTTCTCGATCAACACCTTGAGCCTGTTTGGTCTGGTGTTGGCCATCGGCATCGTGGTCGACGACGCCATCGTGGTGGTGGAGAACGTCGAACGCAACATCGAGGAAGGTTTGTCGCCCACGGCCGCAGCGCACCAGGCCATGAAGGAAGTGTCAGGTCCCATCGTCGCCATCGCGCTGGTGCTGTGTGCCGTGTTCGTGCCGATGGCATTCCTGTCGGGCGTCACCGGGCAGTTCTACAAGCAGTTCGCGGTGACCATCGCCATTTCCACGGTGATCTCGGCGATCAACTCCCTGACCCTGTCGCCGGCCCTGGCGGCGCGTTTGCTGAAGCCGCACGGTGCACCCAAGGATGGCCCCAGCCGCTTGATCGACAAGCTGTTCGGCTGGGTGTTCCGTCCGTTCAACCGGTTCTTCAAGACCAGCTCGGAAAAGTACGAGCGTGGGGTGGCGAACATTCTTGGTCGACGCGGCGCGGTGTTCGTGGTGTATGCGGTGCTGCTGGTAGGCACGGGCTTTATCTTCAAGCTGGTGCCGCCGGGATTCATCCCGACCCAGGACAAGCTGTACCTGATCGCAGGCGTCAAACTGCCGGAAGGTTCCTCGATCGCGCGTACCGATGAAATGCTGCGCAAGGTGGCCAAGATCGCGCAGGAAACCGAAGGGGTGGCACACACCATTTCCTTCCCGGGTCTGAATGCACTGCAGTTCACCAATACGCCGAACACGGGTGTGGCGTTCATTCCGCTCAAGCCTTTCAACGAGCGCCATGGGCGCACCGCTGCGCAGATCAATGCCGAGATCAACCAGAAGATCGCCGGCCTGCAGGAAGGCTTCGCGTTCGCGATGATGCCGCCGCCGATCCTGGGCTTGGGTAACGGCAACGGCTACCAGATGTTCATCGAGGATCGCGGCAACCTTGGCTACGGTGCGTTGCAGAGTGCCGTGCAGGCCATGCAGGGGGCGGTGGTGCAGACGCCGGGCATGGCCTATCCGATCACCAGCTACCAGGCCAATGTGCCGCAGCTGGACGCCGAAGTGGATCGCGTCAAGGCCAAGGCACAGGGGGTGCAGCTGACCGAGTTGTTCGACACCCTGCAGACCTATCTGGGCTCGGCCTATATCAACGACTTCAACCAGTTCGGCCGTACCTGGCAGGTGATCGCCCAGGCCGATGGTCAGTTCCGCGACAGTGTGGAAGATATCGGCAAGCTGCGTACCCGCAATGATCGAGGCGAAATGGTGCCGATCGGTTCGATGGTGACCATCAAGGAGACCTACGGCCCTGACCCGGTGCTGCGCTTCAACGGCTACCCGGCAGCTGACCTGGCCGGCGAGGCGGACCCGCGCATGCTGTCCTCGGCGCAGGCGATGAACAAGTTGACCGAGATCGCGGGCCAGGTGCTGCCGGCGGGGATGGTTACCGAGTGGACGGACTTGAGCTATCAGCAGGCAACCCAGGGGAAGGCCGCCTTCATCGTGTTTCCGGTGGCGATCCTGCTCGCTTTCCTGGTGCTGGCTGCACTGTATGAAAGCTGGTCGCTGCCGTTGGCGGTGATCCTGATCGTGCCGATGACCTTGTTGTCTGCCTTGTTCGGCGTGTGGTTGACCGGTGGTGACAACAATGTGTTCGTGCAGGTGGGCCTGGTGGTACTGATGGGTCTGGCGTGCAAGAACGCGATCCTCATCGTCGAGTTTGCCCGCGAGTTGGAAATGGGCGGCAAGGGCATTGTTGAAGCCGCGCTGGAGGCCTGTCGCCTGCGTCTGCGGCCGATCGTGATGACCTCGATCGCGTTTATCGCCGGCACGGTCCCGCTGGTGATGTCGCATGGCGCAGGTGCCGAGGTGCGCTCGGTCACTGGCATCACGGTGTTCGCCGGCATGCTGGGGGTGACGCTGTTCGGGTTGTTCCTGACCCCGGTGTTCTACGTGGCGCTGCGCAAGTTTGTGTCCCGCAATGGTGGCGGCAAGCTGGTGCAGCACGGCGAGCCGACTGTCCATCATTGAGTGCGGAGCATCAAGGCGGCGGGCGGGGCTGTACGGCCCCGTTCTCCCCCGCAAGCCACCGCGTTGCGGAAGTGACGGTGGCGGATGAATCCGTTGCTTCGATCCCGAGAAAGGAAATGAAGAATGAAATCCGATAACACCAGGATTGCGTTGGTCACCGGTGCCACCCGCGGCATTGGCCTGGAAACCGTGCGGCAACTCGCAGCAGCAGGCATTCGCACATTGCTTGCCGGGCGCGATATCGCCACTGCGACGACCAAGGCACAAGCGTTGCAGGCAGAAGGCCTGCCGGTCGAGCCGATCCAGTTGGACGTAAATGATGCCGATAGCATCGCGATTGCCGTGGAACAGGTGAGTGACCGTTTTGGTCGGCTGGATATCCTGATCAACAACGCCGGCATATTGCCCGAGAACCCGCGCCAAGGCGCATCAGGGCAATCGCTGCAGGTCTGGCGTGACACCTTCAACACCAACCTGATCGCCGTGGTCGAGGTCACCCTGGCTTTTCTGCCGCTACTGCGCGGCGCCCCGGCCGCACGCATCGTCAACCTGTCCAGCATCCTGGCCTCACTGACGCTGCATACGCAGCCCGGGTCCCCCATCCATGGCTTTCTGGTTCCCGCCTACAGCGCTTCCAAGGTGGCACTGAACATGTGGACGGTGCAGCTGGCGCATGAGCTTCGCAACAGTCCGATCAAGGTGAATGCCGTGCATCCTGGCTATGTCAGGACCGACATGAACAATGGCGAAGGCGAACTGGACATCGCAGCGGGGGCGCGCTCCAGCGTGCAGATGGCGCTTGTCGGCGAGGATGGACCCAACGGCAGCTTCACCCACCTCGGAGAGGTGCTGCCATGGTGATGCGCCTGCTTCCTATCGCTGTCGCAACGACGTTGCTGGCCGGTTGCATCACCGTTGGCCCGAACTACAAGGCGCCGGCGGTTGCGCCGGTGCAGTTGCAGGGCGCTGCAACGGATGCCTTCTCTGAGGCTTCGCCGGTTGCCAACTGGTGGACGCAGTTCGAGGATCCTGTGCTGGAGCAACTGGTGCACGATGCGCTGGGTGGCAACCTGGATCTGCAGGTCGCCATGTCGCGTGTGCGTGCAGCCCGAGCGGTGTTTACCGAGAAACGCCTGGATCAGTTGCCACACGTTACCGCCGGCGGCAGCCAGGATCGACGCAAGCAGCCAGAGGCGACTGCCGGCGGCGAGCGCCTCTATAGCGAGACATATCAGTTGGGGTTTGATGCCGGTTGGGAGCTGGACCTGTTTGGCAGGCAGCGGCGCGCGGCGGAGGCAGCCAGGGCAGACCTGGGTGCCGAGCGTGACAGCCTGGCCGATGCGCAGGTAATGGTGGCGGCCGAAGTTGCGCGCAATTACTTCGAGTTGCGTGGCTCGCAGAAGCGCATCGCGGTGGCGCGGCAGACATTGCTCAACCTGCGCGATACCCAGCGCTTGACCGAGACCCGCCTGGAGCTGGGGGCCGGCAGCGAACTGGACGTGCAGAGCAGCCGTGCGCGTTTGAAGGCGATCGAAGCGGACATTCCACTGCTTGAGGTGGCCGAGGTGCAGTCGAGGCATCGCTTGGCGGTGCTGTTGGGGCAGCGTCCCGGCAGTTTGGACGCGTTGTTGCAACCACGCGAGGTGCCAGCGTTTGCGAAGGCCTTGCCGCTGGGCGACACCAGCGACCTGCTGCGCAGGCGTGCCGATGTGCGCATGGCCGAGCGCCGACTTGCCGCAGCAACGGCGCGGGTGGGTGTGGCAACAGCGGATCTTTTCCCGCGCATCAGCCTCAGCGGTTTCGTTGGCTTTCTCGGTGGTGACGCAAATGGCCTGGTCAACGGCAACAACAAGGCGTGGTCGCTGACCCCGTCGATAAGCTGGGCTGCGTTCGATTTCGGTACGGTCCGGGCCCGCCTGCGCGCCAGCAAGGCGCAGGCCGATGGAGCGGCCGCCGAATATGAGAAGGCCGTGTTGCTTGCGTTGGAAGATACCGAGAACGCTTTGACCCGCTATGCCAAGGAACAGGCACGCCTGGCCATCGTTGTCGAGCAGGCAAGTGCGGCGCATCGTGCGGCGGAACTTGCGCAGATCCAGTACCGGGAGGGCTCGGAGGATTTCCTGGCCTTGCTTGATGCCCAGCGCAACCAACTGGTGGCGGACGACGCATTGGTGCAGGCGCAGGCAGCCGTCAACGTGGGGGTGGTGTCGGTGTACAAGGCATTGGGTGGCTATCAGTTACAGCAGCCGGCATCGCCTGTCGCCATGCGTCGCCAGGGCCCGGGGTGATGTACGCGTCGGCTCTCGGTGTCGGTGGCCAGGGCGTGTGATCGCAAGCCAATGCACGAAAAGAAAGGGCGGCCAATGGCCGCCCTTTCTTCAGGTGTCCACGTAACTCAGGCTGCGTCAGCCTGCTCGCGACGCGGGCCTTCAGCCAAGGCACGACCGACCATGTTGACCAGCAGGTCCAGCTCTTCCTCGTCCATGCCGAAATGCGGGGTGAAGCGCAGCGAATTTTCTCCACCGTGGATCACGTTGACACCGTGCATGCGCAGCCATTCTTCGGTCGAGTTTGCACCGTAGCACTTGAACTGCGGCGCCAGTTCGCACGAGAACAGCAGCCCTGTTCCTTGCACCTTGGTGATCAGGCCACCGAGCTTGTTCTTCAGTGCCTCAAGTTTCTGCACGGCCTGTTCGCCACGCAGCCGGATGTTCTGGCGGACGTCGGGTGACAGGCGGGCGAGGGTGGCGCAGGCCACGTCCAGGGCGCGCGGATTGGTGGTCATGGTGTTGCCATACACGCCCTTGCGGTAGAGCTTGGCCGCATGTTCGGTCACGGCCAGTACCGACAGCGGGAACTGCGCGCCGTTCAATGCCTTGGAATAGGTTTCCATGTCCGGCGGGTCCAGCGTCTCGTAGCCGGGGTAGTCGACGAAAGACAGGGTGCCGTGCACGCGCAACGCGGCTTGGATGGAGTCGATCAGCAACAGGCTGCCATGTTCGCGGGTGAGCTCGCGGGCGACCTTGTAGAAGGATGCCGGCACCGCGCGGCCGGGATCGCCTTCGCCCATCACCGGCTCAAGGAAAATCGCCTCGATGAACCAGTTGTTGGCCTTTGCATCGGCAAACACCTTGCGTAGCGCAGCTTCGTCATAGGGCGGGATGGTGATGACGCTATTCTCGCCACGGTAACTGGCCAGGTGCTGGTCATACGACTTGCGGCTGGAATCGGAGTACAGCGCCGGTCGGTCGGTGCGGCCGTGGAAGCTGCCTTTGATCACGACGCGTTTGATGGCGGCACCCGCATGCGGGGCGCCCGGGTCGGTCTGCAGCTTGGCGTTGATGTCGACGATACGGGCGGCCAGACCCACGGCTTCGGAGCCGGAGTTCAAACACATGAAATGCGAGAACGGGCAGCCGCCGCGGCTGTGGCCGATTTCCTTGCGCATGGCCTGCACGAAGCGGCGCTGGGCCAGGCTCGGGGTCATGATGTTGGCCATCACCTGCGGCTTGGCCGCGGCCGCCATCACGTCGGCCGGGGTGTGACCGAAGCCAAGCATGCCGTAGCCACCCGCGTCGTAAAGCACGGCGCCCTTCAGCGACACCACCCAGGGACCGCAGGCGGCCAAGGCGATGTAGGGGACTACCGCGTCATCGGCATAGAAATTGACGAAGCCGGCCTGCATGGCATCGATCTGGTCCTTCTCGTCCAGATCCAGCAGGTCCGAGGCCTCTGGCTTGATCCGCTCATATTCGCTGGCGGCAGCGGCGATGGCGGCAACCAGGTCCGGATGAGCAGCGGCAAGGCGCTCGACGCTGGCGTCATCCAGACCTTGGGTCAGGCGACTGCCGGCGTGCGCGCGAAGCGGGGTGAGGGGGCCTAGTACGGTCATGCTCATCTCCAGAAGTTTCTTGTATATACCCATTATCTGGAGATTCTGGTCATATGGCAGATGTGATCTGTGCAGTTTTTGGGGTATTTTCGTCGAATCGCCGAAATGGATTTGCAAAGTGAAGATTTCAGCTGCCGATGAGCGCCTTTTGTCCGTGCTGCGCGAGGATGCGCGGGCATCCACCGCACAGATCGCCCGGCGCCTGGGCTTGTCGCGCACCACGGTGCAAAGCCGGATCGATCGCCTCGAGCAGCAGGGGATCATTGCGGGCTATACGGTGCGCACACACGAGGACTACGAGCAGGGGCAGGTTCGGGCACATGTGCTGATCACGGTGTTGCCCAAGAAAATGCCGGCGGTGGTCAAGGCGCTGCGCGACATCGCCGAGGTGCGCTCGTTGCACTCGGTCAGCGGCAACCACGACCTGATTGCGATGGTAGTGGTCGGTGGGGTCAGCGAGATGGATCTGGTGACGGATGCGATAGGCGCGTTGGACGGGGTGGAGCGGACAACCAGCGCGATCATTCTTTCGACCAAGTTCGAACGTTGAGGCAGGACAGGTTCGCGATGCGGTTGATTTTCTGTTTTTGAGTTTTCAGCTGTTTTCCCGAGCAGGCAGGGGTCGCTCTGGCGTTGGGCTTGGCGCCTTTTTTGGATCTGCTGGTGTGCTGCTGTGCTGCCGTCAGTCTTGTATTTGAATTTTCAGCCGTCATTCCCGCCTGCGCGGGAATGACGCCTGAGAGGCAGGGCGGAGGGCTGAGGCCGAGTCAAGGTCAAGGTCAAAGTCAAAGGCAGAGTCAGAGTCAGAGTCAGAGCGATTCCCGCCTACGCGGGAATGACGGCTGAGAAGCGGGGCGAAGGGCCGAAGCCGAGCCAAGGTCAAGGTCAAAGTCCAAGGCAGAGCCAAAGCGATTCCCGCCTACGCGGGAATGACGGCTGAGAAGCGGGGCGAAGGGCTGAAGCCGAGCCAAGGTCAAGGTCAAAGTCCAAGGCAGAGCCAAAGCGATTCCCGCCCGTGCGGGAATGACGGCTGAGAAGCGGGGCGAAGGGCTGAAGCCGAGCCAAGGTCAAGGTCAAAGTCCAAGGCAGAGCCAAAGCGATTCCCGCCTGTGCGGGAATGACGGCTGAGAAGCGGGGCGAGTCCAAATCCGGCCCTTTCGGCACGGAGGGCTACAATGGCCGGCTCCCCCGTACGAAGTTCCGGCCTTGAAGAAGTCCGATTTCCACTATGACCTGCCTGAGGAATTGATTGCCCAGGCTCCCTTGGCCGAGCGATCGGCCAGCCGGCTGATGCTGGTTCCGCCGTCCCCGGCGGCTTTCGATGACCGCCATGTGAGCGATTTGCCGGAGTTGCTGCAGCCGGGCGATCTGCTGGTCTTCAACGATACCCGGGTGATCCCGGCGCGCCTGTTCGGGCAGAAGGCCAGTGGCGGCCGCGTCGAAATCCTGATTGAACGCTTGCTCGGTGAACAGCAGGCGCGGGCGCAGATCGGCGCCAGCAAGTCGCCCAAGCCAGGTAGCCGCATCCAGTTGGATGCGGGTGGCGAGGCCGAGGTGCTCGGTCGCGACGGCGAGTTTTATGTGTTGCGTTTCGAAATTCCCGAGCCGCTGGAGTCCTGGCTGGTCCACGAAGGTCGCCTGCCGCTGCCGCCGTATATCCATCGCGAGCCGGGCGCCGATGATCGCGAGCGTTACCAGACCGTGTTCGCCAAGCAGGTGGGCGCCGTCGCTGCGCCCACGGCTGGCCTGCATTTCGATGAGCCGCTGCTGGCCCGGCTGCGCGATCGTGGTGTGCAGTTCGGTCATATCACCCTGCATGTCGGTGCCGGCACCTTCCAGCCGGTGCGCGTAGATGACCTGTCCCAGCACGTGATGCACCGGGAATGGCTCAACGTCGGTGCCGAGCTGGTCGAGCAGGTGCGCCGCACCCGGGCTGCCGGCGGCCGCGTGATCGGTGTGGGCACCACGGTGGTGCGTGCGCTGGAAAGCGCGATGCGCGAAGGTAAGTTGCACCCTTATGCGGGTGAGACGCAGATATTCATCACCCCGGGCTACCGCATCCGCAGCGTCGATGCCATGGTCACCAACTTCCACCTGCCAGAAAGCACCTTGCTGATGATGATCAGTGCATTTGCCGGCAAGGAGCGCGTGTTCGAGGCCTATGCCCATGCCATTGCGCAGAAGTACCGCTTCTTCAGCTACGGCGATGCGATGTTGCTGTTCCCGTTCGTGGGCGGGGATTCGATCGAGGAGGTCGGGGATTTGTAGTGCAACGTGCCCTGCCGGCCGTCCTGCAGGCGAGGTTCGTCCTTGCGCGGGAACGGCGGTGGTAAGCCTTCACCAGTAGACTGTCGGCGCCAGTACAACGCCGAATCCCCAATCCCGGTTCCCAGATCCCAGCCCCGAATCCATGTCAAGACTGCAATTCAAGCTCCAGACCACCGATGGCCGTGCCCGCCGAGGCCAGCTGTCCTTCCCGCGCGGCACCGTGCAGACCCCGGCGTTCATGCCGGTCGGCACCTATGGCTCGGTCAAGGGCGTGCTGCCTGAACAGGTGCGTGCACTCGGTGCCGAGATCATCCTCGGCAATACGTTTCACCTGTACCTGCGTCCAGGTCTGGATGTCATCGCCGACCATGGCGGTCTGCACGGGTTCTGCCAGTGGAATGGCCCGATCCTGACCGATTCTGGTGGTTTCCAGGTGTTTTCCCTGGCTCATCGTCGCAAGATCGCCGAAGAAGGCGTCACGTTTGCCTCGCCGACCGATGGCGCACGGGTTTTTCTCAGCCCCGAAGAGAGCATGAAGATCCAGAAAGTGCTCGATTCGGACGTCGTGATGATCTTCGATGAGTGCACCCCGTATCCGGCGACCGAGCCGGTGGCGCGCAAATCCATGGAATTGAGCCTGCGTTGGGCCCAGCGCAGCCGTAACGCCCATGACGCCATGGGTAACGACGCGGCGCTGTTCGGTATCGTGCAGGGCGGGGTACACACCGACCTGCGCAGCCGCTCGGCCGAGGGTCTGCAGCAGATTGGCTTCGACGGTTATGCCATCGGTGGCCTGGCGGTAGGCGAGCCCGAGCACGAGCGCAACGCCATGCTCGATCACATGCACCCGATCCTGCCGACGGATCGTCCGCGTTACCTGATGGGCGTGGGCCGGCCGGAGGACTTGGTTGAGGGCGTGGCCCGTGGCGTGGACATGTTCGACTGCGTCATGCCGACGCGAAATGCCCGCAATGGCCACTATTTCACGTCGTTTGGCACGGTTCGCATCCGTAACGCCAAGTACGAGCGTGACATGAACCCGATCGAGCCCGGCTGTGGCTGCCATGCCTGTACCGGCGGCTATACCCGGTCCTACCTGCGTCACCTGGACCGCTGCAACGAGATGCTGGCGCCGATGCTGGGCACCCTGCACAACCTGTTCTACTACGAAAAACTGATGGCCGACATGCGCGATGCCATCGAGGCGGGAACCTTCCTGGCCTTCCGCGAGTCTTTCTACGCAGCCCGGGGCCTGAGCGTCCCGGCGTTGTCGGGGGAGTAAACGCGTTACATCGCCCGGGACGAGGTCCCGGGCGCATGGCATACTTCACGGCTGACCCCGTTTCGCGGTGACTGCAACTGGCCATCCGGCCCGTGCGGGCGCCGCCCAACACCAAGGACAAAGTTAATGAATCTGATGGCTATCATTCTTCCCGTCGCGCAGGCCGCCGCGCCGGCCCCCGGCATGGGCACCTTCCTGCTGCCGATCGCGCTGATCGCAGTCATGTACTTCCTGATGATCCGCCCGCAGATGAAGCGCCAGAAGGAACACAAGGCGATGCTGGAGAAGATCACCAAGGGTGACGAAGTGCTCACCTCCGGCGGTATCGCTGGCGTGGTCACCGACATCGGCGACAACTTCATCACCGTGGAAGTGGCCGACAACGTCCGCATCCGCGTGCAGAAGGGCTCGGTTGGCAACGTGCTGCCCAAGGGCACGCTGAAGAACGCCGCCTGAGACTGACCCCCTCCGTCATTTCGCGGCGTCCGCCCGGGCGCCGCGCGGGATCCCGCAATGCTTGAATTTCCTCGCTGGAAGTACTTCCTGATTCTGATCGTTCTGGCGGTCAGCGCGTTGTACGCGCTGCCCAACATCTACCAGAAGGATCCCTCGGTCCAGATCACCGCCAACCGTGGTGGCCAGGTCGACGACGCACTGAAGCAGCGCCTCAGCGCCGACCTGTCCGCTGCCGGCGTCACCCCCAAGGCAGTGGAGAAGGAAGGCGACAGCCTGATCGTCCGCCTGCCGTCGCTGGAAGCACAGTCGCGCGCCAATGAAGTGCTGCGCGAGAAGGCGGGCGAGAACTATACCGTCGCGCTGAACCTGGCTTCGACCGTCCCTGATTGGCTGGCCAATCTCGGCGGCAAGCCGATGGTGCTGGGTCTTGACCTGGTGGGCGGCGTGCACTTTGCCTTGCAGGTCGACCAGAAGGCGGCCGTGGACAAGCGCTTTGAAGCGTTCACCGAGGACGTGCGTACCACGTTGCGTGACAACCGCATTGCCTACCGTTCGGTAGAGCGTCGTGGTGAAAGCGACATCATCGCGACCTTGACCAATGCCGCCGATGCCGACAAGGCGCGTGCTGCCCTGGCCAAGGCGCAGCCGACCTTCACCTATTCGGTGACCGGCGAGCGCATCAGTGCCAGCGTGCCGCAGACCGAGATGAGCCAGATCGCCTCCGGCGCGATCGAGCAGAACCTGACCACGCTGCGCAACCGCGTGAACGAGCTGGGCGTGGCCGAGCCGATCATCCAGCGCCAGGGCGAAGACCGCATCGTGGTTGAGCTGCCCGGCGTGCAGGACACGGCCGAAGCCAAGCGCATGATCGGCGCCACTGCGACGCTGGAATACCGCGCCGTGGTCGATGGCAACGCGCAGGATGCTGTCGACAGCGGTCGCATTCCGCCGGAAGCCAAGCTGTACCGCGATCGTGCAGGCCGCCCGGTGTTGCTGAACAAGCGCACCATCGTCACCGGTGACCAGATGGTCGCAGCCTCGGTAGCCAACGACCAGAACGGCCTGCCGGCTGTCAGCGTGACGCTGAACAGTGTTGGCGGCCAGCGCATGTTTGATTTCACCAGTGCCAACGTCAACAAGCCGATGGCGGTGGTCTATACCGAGCGCATTCCGCAGGTGACCGTGGTCAATGGCGAGGAGCAGCGCAGCTTCCGGGTCAAGGAAGAAGTGATCTCGGTCGCCAATATCAACGGTGTCTTCGGCAAGAATTTCCAGACCACCGGTCTGGAAAAGACCGAGGCGGAGAACCTGGCCAAGCTGCTGCGTGCCGGCTCGCTGGCCGCGCCGATGGACTTCGTCGAGGAATACGTGATCGGCCCGAGCCTGGGCGCGGAGAACGTGGAGCGTGGCGTCAAGGCGGTGGTGTTCTCCTTCGTCTTCACCCTGGTGTTCTTCACCATCTACTACCGCATGTTCGGTGCGATCACGTCGGTGGCGCTGCTGTTCAACCTGCTGATCGTGGTGGCCGTGATGTCGATGTTCGGCGCCACCATGACCCTGCCTGGCTTCGCTGGCCTGGCCCTGTCGGTGGGTCTGTCGGTGGACGCCAACGTGCTGATCAACGAGCGCATACGTGAAGAGCTGCGGCTCGGCATGCCACCCAAGAAGGCAATCGCAGAAGGCTACGAGCGTGCTTCGGGCACCATCCTGGACGCCAACCTCACCGGCCTGATCGTTGGTGTGGCGCTGTATGCGTTCGGTACCGGTCCGCTGAAGGGCTTCGCGCTGACGATGATCATCGGTATTTTTGCCTCGATGTTCACTGCGATCACCGTGTCGCGTGCACTGGCAACGTTGATCTATGCCAAGCGCAAGAAGCTGACCTCCGTGGCCATCTGACGCAAAACCCTTAGCAGGAACCCGCGCACGGGTTGCGCGGGTTTTCCAAGGAATTCCTTGCATGAAACTGTTTCCACTTCACATCGTCCCGAACGACACCAACATTGACTTCATGCGTCACCGCAAGCCGGTGCTCGCGATCATGGTGGTGCTGCTGCTGGCGTCGATCGCCATCATCGGTTTCAAGGGCTTCAACTACGCGCTGGAGTTCACCGGCGGTACCGTCGTCCGTACCCATTTCGAGAAAAGTATCGACGCCGATACCGTGCGCGAACGGCTTGCCAAGGCCGGCTTCGAGAACGCCCAGGTGCAGAGCGTGGGCGGTGGCAATGACCTGATGGTGCGCCTGCCGCCAGACGGCCAGCACAACAACGCTGCCGACGCGGCGCAGAAGGTGGCGGAAAAGGTCCGTGCCGCAGTCACCGCGGCTGACAATGTCGCCACGGTGCAGCCGGGTGAGTTCGTCGGCCCGCAGGTCGGCAAGGAGCTGGCGATGAACGGTGTCTACGCGACCCTGTTCATGGTGATTGGCTTCCTTATCTACATTGCGGCGCGCTTCGAGTGGAAGTTCGCAATCGTGGCCAGCATCACGGCGTTCTTCGACCTGATCCTGACCATCGCCTACATGTCGCTGGTCGGCCGTGAATTCGACCTCACCGTGTTGGCCGGTATGTTGTCGGTGATGGGTTTTGCCATCAACGACATCATCGTGGTGTTCGACCGCGTGCGTGAAAACTTCCGCAGCCTGCGCGTCGAGCCGCTGGAAGTGCTGAACCGTTCGATCAACCAGACGCTGTCGCGTACGGTGATCACCGCTGTGCTGTTCTTCCTGTCGGCACTGGCCCTGTACATGTACGGTGGTGAATCGATGGAAGGCCTGGCCGAGACCCACATGGTGGGTGCCGTGATCGTGGTTATCTCCTCGATCATCGTGGCCGTGCCGCTGCTCAGCATCGGTCCGTTCAAGGTCAGCAAGCAGGATCTGCTGCCCAAGGCCAAGGACGAAGAGGCGCTGGCCCGTCGTCCCTGACCGCCAGTTGCCAGGATCCACGGAAAAGCCGCGCTTTGCGCGGCTTTTCTTTTGGCCCGGTGCTGCGCTTCCATGCGGTGGCGTCGGTTGTTTTCACCGCTTGCGCGCACTACGATCCCCACGGTTAAGTGCGGCAAACCGTGGCTGCGCTGTCTACTGCTCACCAACCGAGGTTTTCATGGTCATCAAACCGCGTGTGCGCGGCTTCATCTGCGTCACCACCCATCCGACAGGTTGCGATGCGGCGGTCAAGGAACAGATCGATTACATCAAGGCGCAGCCCAAGCTGGCCGACGGCCCGAAGAAGGTGCTGGTGCTGGGCGCATCCACCGGCTACGGCCTGGCCGCACGCATCAAGGCGGCGTTTGGCAGTGATGCGGCAACGCTGGGTGTGTTCTTCGAGCGCCCCGGCAGCGAAACCAAGCCAGGCACCGCCGGCTGGTACAACTCGGCGGCATTCGAGAAGTACGCGCACCAGGCCGGGCTGTATGCCCGCAGTGTCAATGGTGATGCGTTCTCCGACGAGGTGAAGCAGAAGGTCATCGAGATCATCAAGGCCGATCTTGGTCAGGTGGACCAGGTGGTCTATAGCCTGGCCGCACCGCGTCGCAAGCATCCCAAGACCGGTGAAGTGATCAGCTCCACGCTCAAGCCGATCGGTGCGCCGATCACCCTGCGTGGTCTGGATACCGACAAGGAAGTGTTGACCGAAACCACGCTGCAGCCGGCAACCGCCGAAGAGATTGCCGGCACCGTGCAGGTGATGGGCGGCGAAGATTGGCAGATGTGGATCGACGCGCTGTTGGAAGCCGGCGTGCTGGCACCCGGTGCGACCACGACCGCCTTCACCTATGTGGGTGAGGAAATCACCCAGGCGATCTACTGGAATGGCTCCATTGGTGCGGCCAAGAAGGACCTGGACGCCAAGGTCAAGGACATCCGCGGAAAACTGCAGGGCCTCGGCGGCGATGCACGCGTGTCGGTGCTCAAGGCCGTGGTGACCCAGGCCAGCTCGGCGATCCCGACCATGCCGCTGTACCTGTCGCTGTTGTTCAAGGTGATGAAAGAGCAGGGCACGCATGAAGGCTGCATCGAGCAGCTTGATACCCTGTACGACATCCTCTACAACGGTCCGCAGGGTGGTGACAATGCCGCCACGCATATCCGCAAGGAGCTGGTGGACGGCAAGGGCCGCACGGTTGAACTGGTCGACAGCGAAGGCCGCCTGCGTGCCGATTACAAGGAAATGGCGCCGGAAGTGCAGAGCAAGGTGTTGGAGCTGTGGCCGCAGGTGACCAACGAGAACCTGTACGAGATCAGCGACCTGGCCGGCTACAAGGCCGACTTCCTGCGCTTGTTCGGCTTCGGCATCGACGGCGTGGATTACGAAGCCGATGTGAACCCTGACGTGGCCATTCCGGGCATCGTCGAGGTCTGATCCCGGCGCGCTGCAGATAAAGAAGAGCCGCGCCTTGCGCGGCTTTTTCTTTGCTTTCGTCCATCAATCTAGAGGCGTGCGGCGGTCCCACTGGGCTGTGGCGAAGAGACCAGGAGCGCCACAATGGAGAGTCGTCATCAGCCATGGCGTAGCTCGGGTAAGCGCAGCGCACCCGGGGCTGTTTGCATCGGCATGTAATCGGCAGTGCCTTGTGTCGGCGTGTTTCCCGGGTGCGCTGCGCTTGCCCGGGCTACTGTGGCATCGGCAACGACGTGTGGATCCAAAATCCTGACGCGGCTATTTCTTGTTCTTCGTCGATCAATCGAGAGGCGTGCGGCGGTCCCACTGGGCTGTAGCGAAGAGCGAGGAGCACCACAGGGGAAGGCCATCAGCCATGGCGTAGCTCGGGTAAGCGCAGCGCACCCGGGGCTGTTTGCATTTGCATGTAATCGGTAGTGCCTTGTGTCGGCGTGTTTCCCGGGTGCGCTGCGCTTACCCGGGCTACCGGTGGCTTCGGCACTGACGGTGCAGGTCAGGACGTGCGAAGTGGCTATCCGACATCGTCGAGGTGTAATCCCGGCGGGCTGCAAACAAAGAAAAGCCGCGCCCAGCGCGGCTTTTCCCTGATTAGCCTCCCGACGACGGGAAGCGGTGTAGCGTGCGTCAGTTGAACTCGAATTCCATCCGCGCCGTCGGTGGCCCGACGAAGTCGCCTTCCACGTAGTCCACCCCGGCACTGAACAACAGGCTCATCGTGCCGGCATCGGCCACGAATTCGGCGATGGTGCGAATATCGGCCGACTGCGCCTTGGCGGTGATTTCCTGGGTTTTCTCCAGTTGTTCCTTGGCCTGCGCCGGGTCGGCGGTAAACGCGCTGTCCAGCTTCAGGAAGGCCGGCTGGAAGTGCGCCAACAGCTGGAACGAGTCCAGGCCCGAGCCGAATTGCTCCAGGCCCACCTTGCAGCCCATCGCGGCCACGTTGGCCAGGAACTGCTGGGCGTTGCGCAGATGGGTGAATACCTTGGCCTCTGGCACCTGCAGCCACAGCTGTTCGCCATCCACGCCTTCAGTCTGCAGGCCATCGCGGATCACCTGCAGCAGCTGTGCGTCGTTGAAGGACTCCGGGCTCACCCGCACCATCAGGTGCACACGTTGCCCAGCACGCTTGCGCTCGCCCAGCGCGCGTATCGCGCCGCCGACCACCCAGCGGTTGACCGATGCCATCAAGGCATGGTCCTCGGCGATGGAGAGGAAGCTGGCTGGGCCAACCAGCTCGCCATTGTTTTCCAGCAGCAGCGAGGTGTCATACAGCTGCATCGGCTCACCCATCAGGTTCAGCACCGGGCGGAACCGCAGCTCGAAGCCATCGCCGGCAACCGCCTGCTGGATGCGTTGCACCCAACGCTGGATGCGTTCTTCCTCGACACGGTCGGCCGCGCCCGGATCGAACACCTTGACCGTATTTCCGCCCAGTTCGACTGCAGCGCGCGCGCAATCATTGGCGCGGTTCAGCACCTGGCCGACACTGGCGATCTTTTCACCCACCTGCACGCCGCCAATGCTGACCGTGACGGTCGCCGAGCGGTCGCCAACGGCAAATACGTGGCCGGCGAAGGCCTCGCGTACACGCTCGGCGATGGTCGCGGTATGGGCGTACTCGCCCGGGCTGAGCAGCGCGAAACTGTGTTCGCCAAAGCGCGCCAGCTGCGCGTCCTCGCCGATGGCCTTGGCCAGCTGCTGGCCCATGGCACCGATCAGCGCATCGGCCGAATCCAGTCCGATATCGGGCAGCAGGCGTGCGTAGTGGTCCGGCTCGATCAGCAGGAAACCGTACTGGCCATCGCTGCGACTGACCTGGGCCACCGCGTTTTCCAGATGCACCATGAAGGTAGGGCGGTTGAGCAGGCCGGTGACCTGATCGCGCTGGCGCAGTGCTTCCACCTCGCGGGCCAGTTCGGGGTCAAACTCCTCGCGACGGCGGAACACCACCTGGGAGCAGGTTTCGCCCTCGTAGGTGGCGGCGGTGAATTCCATGGTGGCGGGGAAGGTGTCGCCGTCCTGGTTGCGCGCATGTACTTCGTACTGCGGCGGCGGCGCTTCACCCTTGCTCAGCGACTTCAGCAGGTTCTTGAAGTCCTCCACGTGCTGCGGCGCAACCATGTCCAGCAGGGACACGCCTTCCACGTCGTCGAACCCGTCGAAGCCGAACATCTCCAGGTAGGCCTCGTTCGCGCGGATATGCATGCCTTCATGGATGTAGGCGATGGGGTCGCGTGAAGACGAGATCAGCGCGTCGCAGCGGCGCTCGGTCTCGCGCATCTGCGCCTCGATCCGGCGCAGGCCACGGCGTGCCTGCAGATCGGTCCATTCGTTGCGCACTACCGAGAGCAGGTGGTCCGGTTGCTGGCGCAGTGCGATGGCGCGGATGCCATTGGCGGCCGAGTCCAGCAGCAGTTGTGCATCGACGTTGTCGGCCAGCAGGATCATCGGGACGTCCTTGCCGCTGGCCGCGACCTGTTGGGTCAGCAGCGACTGCGGGATGACGTAGGAGTTGGCAGCCAGAACCAGGTCAATCGGTTGCCCTGCCAAGGCCTGGGCCAGTTCGTCCGGGCTTTGCGGGCGCAGCGGGCGTACCGCGATGCCGCTGTTACGCAAGGTGCTGACGATGGCTTCGGCGTTCTCTGCGCTGTCGTCCACGATCAGCAGGCGCAGTGTGATGTCTTTGGCGTTCTGCATTCAAAGCTCCCGGGGCAGGGGGTTTAATACACGAAGCACGGCGTTGGCGTCTATGCGTCAATCGCTGGCCCGTGACGGAAACCCGTCACGGGGGTGTTTCTGGGGACTAGGCGGCCAGGCCGGCGGCATGGCCCGAGGCCCAGGCCCACTGGAAGTTGTAGCCGCCCAGCCAGCCGGTCACGTCCAATACCTCGCCAATGAAGTGCAGGCCGGGCACCAACTGCGATTCCATCGTCGAGGATGAGACCTTGCGGGTGTCCACACCGCCGAGGGTCACCTCGGCCGTGCGGTAGCCTTCGGTGCCGCTGGCGACGAGTGGGAAGTCGGACAGCAGGCTGGCAGCGGTCTTGAGTTCGGGTTCGTCGAACTGGCGCATCGGCTTGTCCTTCAGCCATTGCTCGCACAGGCGCAGGGCCAGGCGCCGTGGCATCACCTCGGCCAGTACCGTGCGCAGCTCCGAGGCGCCACGTTCGCGCTTCATCCGGCGCAGCCAGTCCAGTGCATCGTGCTCGGGCAGCAGGTCCAGGCGCAGGTCATCGCCGGGCTGCCAGTACGAGGAGATCTGCAGGATCGCCGGGCCGCTGACGCCGCGGTGGGTGATCAGCATCGAATTGCGGAAGCTGCGGCCGTTGCAGCGCGCCTCCACCGGCAGCGCCACGCCGCTCAGCTCGGCGAAGCGTTCCTGGTGCTTGCCGCTGAGGGTCAAGGGCACCAGCCCGGCGCGGGTGGGCAGTAGTTCATGGCCAAAGCGCTTGGCCAGTTCGTAGCCGAAGCCGCTGGCGCCCATGCTGGGGATGGACAGGCCACCGGTGGCGACCACCAGCGAGGCGCTGTGGAACTCGCCCTGCGCGGTCTGCACACGGAAACCATCGGCGCCACGCTCGATGGCGGTCACCCCGCAGTCGGTGCGCAGCTGGACGCCGGCGGCACTGCACTCGTCCAGCAGCATCCTGACGATCTGCTTGGACGAGATGTCGCAGAACAGCTGGCCAAGCTCCTTCTCGTGGTACGCGATACCGTGCCGCTCCACCATGTCGATGAAATCGCCCGGGGTATAGCGGGCCAGCGCCGATTTGCAGAAATGCGGATTGGACGAGATGAAATTGGCGTGGGTGGTGCCGGTATTGGTGAAGTTGCAGCGGCCGCCACCGGACATCAGGATCTTCTTGCCCGGTTTGTTGGCGTGGTCGATCATCTGCACGATGCGGCCGCGCTGGGCTGCAGTGATCGCGCACATCAGCCCGGCAGCGCCGGCTCCGACCACCAGCACGTCGCAGCGGATTGTCTTGCCTGTCACCGCTTACTCCGCCGCGCGCTTGCGCCAGGCCGGGATCACGTCCAGCTGGATCTGGTCGTTGAGGATCTGCACTTCGCCGTCCTGGATCAGCACGCTCCAGCGCATCGCCCGCTGCACCTGCTCACCCCAGCGCTCGACGAACTCCGCCGGCAGATCCACCACCGACAGGTTGTTGAAGCGGACCAGGTGCTTGCTCTGCTTCTGCCACCAGATATCGGAGGCATTGCCGCCGTAGTTGATGATCTGCACGCGGCGGCTGCGGTTGCATGCCTTGCGGATGCGCGACTCGTCCGGGTGGCCCAGGTCGATCCATTGCAGGATGTCACCGGTGTAGTCCAGCTGCAGCAGGTCCGGGTCGTCCTCGCTGCTCAGGCCCTTGCCGAACTCCAGCCGGTCCTCGGCATTGAGGGCGAAGGCGAGCAGGCGCACCATCAGGCGCTCGTCGGTTTCGGACGGATGCTGGGCCAGGGTCAGGTTATGGGTGGCGTAGTAGCCGCGGTCCATATCGCTGATTTGCAGCTCGGCCTTGCGGATGGTGGCGGTGAGAGCCATGGGGATACCGGGGACAAAGACCGCCCATGATAATGCCTGGCCATGCACAGGACCCGTCTGACCGTGACCCGCCCGGATCTGCCCAGCCGTCTGCAACTTGCCCCTGGCCCGTGGGAGAGCCTGCTGGACGGCCTTTGCGCCCGTTTCCCGGCGGTGTCACGGGCGCAATGGCTGGACCGTTTCGCGCGAGGCCGGGTACTGGATGCGCGCGGAACTGCGCTGCAAGCATCGCAGCCGTGGCGGGTGGGGCAGGAGATCCACTATTTCCGCGAGGTGCTGGACGAGCCAGAAATTCCGTTCAGCGAAACGGTGCTGTACCAGGACGAGCACCTGCTGGTGGCGGATAAACCGCACTTCCTGCCGGTGACGCCGGCAGGACGCCACCTGCGTGAAACCCTGCTGGCGCGCCTGCAGTCGCGAACCGGCAACCAGGGTTTGGTGCCGCTGCACCGGATCGACCGTGGCACCGCCGGGCTGGTGCTGTTTTCCTGCAATCCCGGGAGCCGCGCTGCGTATCAGCGCTTGTTCGCCGAGCGCCGCATCGACAAGGACTATGAAGCCCTGGCGCCCGCGTTGGAGGAACTGTGTTTTCCCCTGCAGCGCAGCAGTCGCCTGGACCGGGGTGAGCCGTTCTTTCGCATGGCCGAGGTCGATGGCGAAGCCAACGCGCTGAGTCGGATTTCAGTGCTGGAGAAGAGGGAGGCCGTCTGGCGCTACCACCTGCAGCCGGTCAGTGGCCGCAAGCATCAGCTGCGGGTGCATATGGCGGCGCTGGGCGCAGCGATCATCGGCGACGACTACTACCCGCAGCTTCAGGCGCGGGCGGCCGAGGACTACAGCCGCCCACTGCAGTTGCTGGCGCGACGCTTGTCCTTCGTGGATCCGCTCAGCGGCCAGTTGCGGCAGTTCGAGAGCACGCGACAGTTGCAGCTCTGATCAGCGCCGCTGCGCCAACCAGCGGTCCAACTGGGCGGCGAAGGCCTGACGGTCGCGCGCGTGCAAGGTGGCAGGCCCGCCGGTCTGGATGCCGGCACCGCGCAGTTCTTCCATGAAATTGCGCACCGACAGGCGCTCGGCGATGGTGTTGGCGGTATACAGCTCGCCGCGCGGGTTCAGCGCAATGGCCTGCTTTTCCAGCACGCGTGCAGCCAGCGGGATGTCCTGCGTAACCACCAGGTCGCCGGCCGCCACGCGCTCGGCGATGGCGTCGTCGGCGACGTCCGGGCCACCGGCAACCTGCATCGCGCGGATGTGACGGGAGGGCGGGGTGCGCAGCCACTGGTTGGCGACCAGGATGGTCTCCACCTGTGCGCGCTCGGCGGCACGGAACAGGATTTCCTTGATCACCACGGGGCAGGCATCGGCGTCTACCCAGATGCGGGTGGCAGGGGGCGGGAGGGGTGATTGCATCTGCGCAGTCTATAGCTTGCGACTATCAAGTGGCGCGGAGTGGGTGCTGTGAAATTGGTCCAAGCAATTGAATTTAATTGATTTATTTCTGACGCTGAATTTAATTGAGTTTCTGAATACGGTATTTATCGCTTTTTAACCCAAAGCCGCGTATCTTTCGTCCCACTGTGCTTGCAAGGGTCACCGTGAATCGTGGCCTGATGCAGTTGATCTTCTTGATCGGCTCATCGATCCGCTTTACCAACGCCTGCAACTCAGTCTCGGCCCCGATCTCCGGTGGCTGCGATTATTTCAACTTATGTTTCAGGAGTTAGTACATGTCTGATCGTCAGACCGGCACTGTCAAGTGGTTCAACGATGCCAAGGGCTTCGGCTTCATCACCCCGGAAAGCGGCCCGGACCTGTTCGTGCATTTCCGCGCCATCCAGGGCAACGGCTTCAAGTCGCTGCAGGAAGGCCAGAAGGTGACCTTCGTCGCCGTGCAGGGCCAGAAGGGTATGCAGGCTGACCAGGTGCAGGCGGTCTAATCGACCCCTTGCTACCGTAAGGTTGCTTGGAACGCCGGAAGCGAAAGCTTCCGGCGTTTTTGTTTGTGTTGTGTCAGCAGCGGTCTGCGCTTGGATACGCCAGGTTTCACTGCGGCTGGGTAGCATCGGGCTGGCAACCTCAGCGGAGTTGGCAATGATCAAGGTGCACCACCTGGAGCAGTCGCGCTCGCACCGCGTGCTGTGGATGCTCGAAGAACTAGGGCTGGACTACGAACTGGTCTGCTACAAGCGAGACCCCGACACCTGGCTGGCGCCGCCAGCGCTGCGGCAGGTGCATCCATTGGGCAAGTCGCCGGTGCTGCAGGATGGGGATTTGGTACTGGCAGAATCCGGGGCGATCCTGGATTACCTGGCCGATCGCTATGACGGGCAACGATTGCTTTCGCCCGAGCCGATGCCTGCGCAGGCGCCCGAGCGCGTGCGGTATCGCTATTGGCTGCACTACGCCGAGGGCTCGGCGATGCCTCCGCTGTTGATGGCGCTGGTGTTTGGGCGGGTGCGTAGCGCGCCCATGCCGTTCTTTGCCAAGCCCATCGCCAAGGGCATCGTCGACAAGGTGATGAAGACCTTCATCGGTCCGCAGCTGCGGCTGCATCTTGGCTGGATGGAGCGCGAGCTGGGCGAGCACCCCTGGTTTGCCGGTGAGCGCTTCAGTGCGGCCGATATCCAGATGAGCTTCCCGGTCCAGGCCGCCGCTGCGCGTGCCGCCAACATGGCCGACTATCCCAAGCTGCAGGATTTCCTGCGGCGCATTGGCGAGCGCCAGGCGTACCAGCGCGCCGAAGCGCGCGGCGGGGTGCTGACCATGGTCGGCGGCAAGCAATGAGCTTGCGGGGACCTTGCCCAGCCCCCACTTCCTATCGATGAACACGACAGATCTCAACTTTGACAACCGCTTCGTGCGTGAACTGCCGGGCGATGACGAGGCTGGCCCGCGCCGTCGCGAGGTACTGGGTGCTGCCTGGTCGTCGGTGATGCCGACGCCGGTGGCGGCGCCGCGGCTGCTGGCCTATTCGCCGGAGGTCGCCGCGCAGCTGGGACTGGATGTGCACACGCAGGGGTTTGCCGAAGTGTTCGGCGGCAACGCGCTGTATGCAGGCATGCAGCCATGGGCGGCGAATTATGGCGGCCATCAGTTTGGGCATTGGGCCGGGCAGCTCGGCGATGGCCGCGCGATCTCGCTGGGCGAGTTGCGGGTGGGTGGCGAGCGTTGGGAACTGCAGCTCAAGGGTGCAGGCCCGACGCCTTACTCGCGTGGAGCTGACGGCCGTGCGGTGCTGCGCTCCTCCATCCGCGAGTTCCTGTGCTCGGAGGCAATGCATCACCTGGGTATTCCGACCACGCGCGCATTGAGCCTGGTCGCCACCGGTGATGCCGTGGTGCGTGACATGTTCTATGACGGTCACCCGCAGGCCGAGCCGGGTGCGGTGGTGTGCCGGGTAGCCCCGTCCTTCATCCGTTTTGGCAGCTTCGAGCTGCCGGCCTCACGCGGCGACCAGGCCTTGCTGCGGCAGCTGGTGGATTTCTGCATCGCCCGTGATTACCCGCAGCTGGCTGGCAGTGGTGAGGGGTTGTATGCGCAATGGTTCGCGCAGGTTTGCACCCGCACGGCGGTGATGGTCGCGCACTGGATGCGGGTGGGTTTCGTCCACGGTGTGATGAACACCGACAACATGTCCATTCTTGGGTTGAGCCTGGACTACGGTCCCTATGGCTGGGTGGAGAACTACGATCCGGACTGGACGCCGAACACCACAGATGCGCAGGGCCGTCGCTACCGCTTTGGTGCGCAGGTGCAGGTTGCGTACTGGAATCTGGTGCGTCTGGCGCAGGCGCTGTCGCCCCTGTTTGCCGACGTGGCACCGCTGCAGGCAGGCTTGGATGCGTTCGCCGAGACCCAGGCCGCCGAGGAACGCGCGCACCTGGTCGCCAAGCTGGGTCTTGGGGAATTCCGTGCGGGCGATGCCGAGCTGATGACGCAGTTCCAGCAGCTGCTGCAGGATGGCGAGATGGACATGACCCTGGCGTTCCGCGCCCTGGCCTCCCTCGATCTGGACCAGCCGCAGGTGGCGACGCTGGAGGCCGCGTTCTATTCGCCGGCAGGGCGCGAGCGGGTGGTGCCGGCGTTGACCGATTGGTTGCAGCGCTACGTGGCCCGGGTCCAGGCAAGCGGACAAACGCCACAACAGCGCCAGGCCATCATGCAGGCGGCCAATCCAAAATATGTGCTGCGCAACTGGTTGGCGCAGCAGGCCATCGACCGTGCCGAACAAGGCGATCCGGCCGGAATCACGGATTTGCTGGACGTGATGCGGCATCCTTATGACGAGCAGCCCGGCCGTGAGGCGTTTGCCGCCAAGCGCCCGGAATGGGCGCGTGACCGTGCTGGCTGTTCGATGCTTTCGTGCAGCTCCTGAGCTGCCTCCTTTCTGAATGACGACAATGACGACTGCCCACCCCGAATGGACCCGCGCGATCCGCGACGTGTCCGACTTCCCCAAGCCCGGCATCCTGTTCAAGGACATCACCCCGCTGTTGGCCGACGCCGAGGGTTTTCGCGCGGCGATTGCCGCCATGGCTGCCCCGTGGCGCGATGCCGGTGTCGATGCGGTACTCGGCGTCGAGGCGCGTGGTTTCATCCTTGGCGCGGCGCTGGCGTTGGAGTTGGGTGTTGGCTTCGTGCCGGTACGCAAACCCGGCAAGCTGCCCGGTGCAACCCTGAAGCAGGAATACGCGCTGGAATACGGCAGCGACCGTATCGAAGTCTGTGCCGGCGCCATCGCGCCGGGCACACGGGTAATCCTGGTTGACGATGTGCTGGCTACCGGCGGCACGCTGGCGGCCGCATTGCTGTTGGCCGGCCAGCTGCAGGCCGAGGTGCTGGGTGGCGCGGTGCTGGTCGAACTCGATGGCCTGGGTGGGCGTCCGCGCTGGCCGCAAGGGCTGCCGTTGCATGCCACGCTGGTTTACTGATTTCTGCTATCTCTGGAGCGCCCATGCCGAGCCTGAGTGAACTGCTGTCTTCGTTTGATCCGTCTGCCGGATTGGATCTGCCCGACACCTGGCGGCAGGGGCGTACGGCTTACGGTGGCATCCTCAGTGCGCTGGGCATAGCCGCAGCGATCGCGTCACGGTCAGGCGATATGCCGCCGTTGCGGGCGGCGCAGGTGAGTTTCATTGGTCCTGCCAGCGGGCGTCTGGACTTCGCCCCGCAGCTGCTGCGCGAAGGCAAGTCGGTGCTGAACATGGCCGTGGATGTCGGCGCCGAAGCTGGCTTGGCAGCGCGATTGGCACTGGTGTTCGGGCGTGCACGTAGCAGTACGGTGGTGCATGACGTTGATGATCGCCCGCAAGTCGATGGCCCTGATGCGTATGCGGACTTCAACATGGCGGCGATGCCGTTTGCGCCCGCGTTCACTGCCAATTTCCAGATGCGGCCGGCCGGTGGCGCGCGGCCGATTTCAGGCGCGACGCATGCCGAACTGCTGACCTGGGTCAGGCACAACGACGCCACTGGCGTGGATCCGGCAGTGGCCTTGGTGGCCATGGCCGATGCGCTGCCGCCGGCGGCGTTCACCAGCTTCACCGCACCTGCGCCTATCAGTTCGATCAACTGGAGTTTCGAATTGCTTGAGCCACAGCCACAGGGCGAATGGTTTCTGCTGCGTTCGCTCAGCCAGCATGCGGCCGACGGCTATTCCTCGCAGGACATGCAGGTCTGGGATGCGCAGGGGCGGGCAGTGATGCGTGGCCGCCAGAGCGTCGCGGTGTTTGCCTGAGCATGCGCCGCTTTGGCCTGCTGGCGTTGGTGCTGGCGATGGCGGGTTGGACCGCCTGGTTCGTGGTCTGCAACGTCTATGAGTTCGCGCCGGATCTGGATCGCTGGGCGTTTATCTATGGCGGGCTGATCAGCGTGTCGGTGGCGATACGCGCCTGGCGTGCAAAGCAGGCATCTGCTGTTTGGTTGCCCGCGTTGATGGCGGCGTGTATTGGCGTCTACCTGTTGCTGATCCATCGCGGTGTCAGCGCAGGCCCTGCCTTGGCGCTGCTGGTGGTCAGCAGCCTGCTGGTATTCGTACTCTGCCGCCCACGTCGATAGTGCCGAGCCACGCTCGGCAGGGGCTTTGTCGGTAAATCCCCGGGTGCGCTGCGCTTGCCCGGGCTACGCCTGCAGCTAAAACAAAAGACGGCGCCAAAAGCGCCGTCTTCCATCCGTAGTGCCGAGCCAGGCTCGGCAGGGGCTCTACCGGTGAAGCCCCAGCGGAGCATGGCCCGGCTCTACGAAGCGTGCTCACATCTTGCGTACGCGGAACCGCTTGCCCTTGATCTTGCCCGCTTCCAGCCGCGCCAACGCCTTGCCAACCTGCTCACGGGCAATGGCGACATAGGAACGGGTAGGGAAGATATCGATCTTGCCAATGGCCTTGGCCGACAGCCCGGCATCGCCGGTCAGCGCGCCAAGGATGTCGCCAGCCCGCAGCTTGTCGGTCTTGCCGCCGTCGATGCGCAGGGTGGTCATCGCCGCCTGCGGCAATTCTGCCGGGCGTGCCGTGGCCAGCGGGGTCTTCTGCCAATTCAAGGGATTGCCCTGTTGCGCTTCCAGCGCATCGGCGCGGTTGCGCTCGCGGCCGGCGACCAGGCTCATCGACAGGCCGTTGCGACCGGCGCGGCCCGTACGGCCAACGCGGTGCTGGTAGGTGTCGATATCGGTGGGCAGCTCGTAGTTGACCACGGCTGCCAGGTCTTCCACGTCCAGGCCGCGCGCGGCCACGTCGCTGGCGACCAGCACGTTGCAGCTGCGGTTGGAGAACTGCATCAGCACTTCATCGCGGTCGCGTTGTTCCATGTCGCCGTGCAGAGCCAGCGCGGAGAAGCCGAACTGGCGCAGCGAATTGGCTACTTCGTCCACGTCCTTGCGGGTGTTGCAGAACACCACCGCCGATTCGGGCGTGTACTTCAGCAACAGGCCGCCCAGTGCCTTCTGGCGGTTGGCTGGCTCCACTTCAAAGAACAGCTGCTGGATCGCCGGCGCCTCGGCCTGGCCATCGATGGTGACTTCGACCGGCTCGTTGAGCAGGGCACGGGCCAGCTCGCGGATTTCCTCGGGGAAGGTGGCCGAGAACAGCAGGCTCTGGCGGTCCTTGTGGGTACGCCCGGCGATCTCGCGGATCGGCTCTTCAAAGCCCATGTCGAGCATGCGGTCGGCTTCGTCCAGCACGAAGGTGCGAACCTGGCCCAGGTTCAGCGCGCGCTTGCGTGCCAGTTCCTGCACGCGGCCAGGGGTGCCGACCACGACCTGCGGGTCATGGGCTTCCAGCGAGGCCAACTGCGGGCCCAGCGGCATGCCGCCGGTGAGGATCAGCAGCTTCAGGTTGGGGATGCCGGTGGCCAGCTTGCGCAACTGCTTGCCGACCTGGTCAGCCAGTTCGCGGGTAGGGCACAGCACCAGCGCCTGGGTGCGGCTGATGGACAGGTCGAGCCGGTTTAGCAGGCCCAGGCCAAAGGCGGCGGTCTTGCCGCTGCCGGTGGGGGCCTGCGCGATCACGTCGCGGCCCTCCAGGATCGGCGGCAGGGCCAGCGCCTGTACCGGCGTCATCGAGGTATAGCCCAGCGCGTCGATGCCAGGTGCGAGTGCCGGCGACAGCGGCAGGGAGGAAAAGTCAGTCATGGCGCATTTTCGCAGATGCCGGGCAGCTGTGCCTGCCAGGCGCGTCCGTTCTCCGTTTGCGGGAGAAGGAACGCACCGCCACGGCAGGGAGCCTCAGCGGGGCGCGCATCGCGGCTACTGCCGTCCTGTAGTCAGCGCAGCGCGCCCAGCCTCACATCAGCGCCCTAACCCCGAGATTGATCAGCATCCCGCCGCCCAGCAGCCAGACGAACAGCAGCACGGCCAGCAGCATGGGCTTGGCCCCGGCCTGGCGCAGCGCCGAGACGTGTGTCGTCAGCCCCAGCGCAGCCATCGCCATCGCCAGCAGCACGGTGTCGAGATCTACAAGCAGCTTGACCAGCGAGGCGGGCAACAATTGCAGGGAGTTGAACGCCACCATCGCAACGAAGCCGAATGCGAACCAGGGAATGGTAATGGTGGAGCGTTGCCCGGTTGCCTTGCTTTCCCCGCGCGCAAGCAGCGCCGACAAGCCAACCAGGAATGGCGCCAGCATCATCACCCGCACCATCTTGGTGATGACGGCGGCGTCGCCAGCAGGCTCGCTGATCGCGCGCCCAGCGGCCACCACCTGGGCAACCTCATGCACGGTAGCGCCGGTAAAAACACCGAAGCCGGTTTCATCCAGGGGCATCCAGCCGGCGCTGACGCCCCATTGGTACAACAGCGGATACAGAAACATCGCCAGTGTGCCGAACACGACCACCGTGGCCACGGCTACGGCAACCTGCTCGGCGCGTCCTTTGACCACCGGCTCGGTCGCCATCACCGCAGCAGCGCCACAGATCGAGCTGCCGGCACCGATCAACAGGGCCGAATTGCGGTTCAAGCCAAGTACTCGGGTACCCAGCCACCAGGCCAGTGCAAACGTCGAGCACAGCACCAAGGAATCGATCACCACGCCGGTGGCGCCTACCTGGCCGATGTCCTGCAGGGTCAGGCGCAGGCCGTACAGGACGATGCCGGCGCGCAGCAGGGTGGCCTTGGCATAGCCAACGCCGGTGGCCGCCCGCGGTGCCAGACGGGTGTAGGCGGTATTTCCAAGGACGATGCCGGCAACGATGGCCAGGGTCAGCGCGCTGATGCCGTGCGCTTGCAGCCAGGGCAAGGTAGCTGCCCAGATCGACAGCCCGGCGATGGTGGCGGTCAGGATCAGACCGGGGAGGCGCTGCGGTGTGGGCTGCTCCAGCCCTTGTGTGGCGGTGTTCATGACGATGGGTTATGAGAGGGTGGCCCATCCTGGCCCTCACGCAATCAGCTGTAAAACGGATACTATTCGTAAATTCAACCAATTTTATGGGTAGGTTGTGCACCTTTCCCTGCGCCAGCTCGAGATATTCGCTGCCATTGCCGACGCCGGAACGACCACGGCGGCCGGTGCCGCCATTGGCCTGTCCCAGTCGGCTGTGAGCGCCGCCCTGAACGAGCTGGAGGGCCAGTTGGGTCAGCCGGTGTTTGATCGCATTGGTCGGCGATTGCTGCTCAATGGTCAAGGGCGGGCCTTGCTGCCCGAAGCCAAGGCCCTGCTGGCCGGCATGGCAGATATCGAGCGCCGTTTCAGCGCCAACACGCCGGTCCGCTGGCGGGTCGGCGCGAGTACGACCATCGGCAACTACCTGATGCCTGCTCGCATCGCCACCCTGCAGGAACACAACCGGCACGCCCAGGTTGATCTGGTGATCGGCAACACGCGCGAAGTCGTGCAGTCGGTGCAACGGCTGGAGGTGGATGTCGGACTGATCGAGGGTCCCAACCACGAGCCGGGGCTGGAGGTGGCGCAATGGCAGCGCGATGAGCTGATCATCGTGTTCGGCGACCGGCATCCCCATGCAGCTGCGCTGCGGGCGGGGGCGGATCTGCAACAGCTGCGGCAGGCCTGCTGGCTGCTGCGCGAACCAGGCTCCGGTACTCGCGAAGCGGCGGAGCAGGCGTTGCTGCCACATCTGCACGGCTTTGATGCAGTCTTGCAGCTGGGCGGCACCGAAGCGATCAAGCAGGGGGCGGTGGCAGGACTGGGCCTGGCCTGCCTGTCACGCCATGCGGTGGCGGACCTGATCGAACTGGGCAAGTTGCGTGAGCTGGTCACGTCGTTGCCACGCTTGCAGCGCCAACTGTGGGCAGTGCGCCATCCGGGCAAGCGGGTGCCGGACAGCCTGCGCCAGCTGCTGGGGCTGCCTGCGGACGTGTTTGCCGACGATTGAGCGCCGGCCGAGCGCCTTAGCCCGTACAATACGCCCATGCCTTTGATTACCTTGCAGAACGTCGACTACAGCGTCGGCGGCCCGTTGTTGCTGGAAAAAGCCGAACTGTCGGTCGAGACTGGCGAGCGTATCGCCCTGATCGGCCGCAACGGCGCCGGCAAATCCACTCTCATGAAGCTGATGGCTGGCGAGCTCAAGCCCGATGACGGCGAGGTGCGCGTGCAGCAGGGCGTGCGCGTCACCCGGCTCGAGCAGGAAGTGCCGCATGGCGCTGCCGGCAGCGTGTTCGACGTGGTCGCCGATGGCCTTGGCGAACTCGGTCACTGGCTGGCCGAATTCCATCGCCTGAGCCATGCCGAGGTGTTCGACGGCGAGGCGATGGGCAATGTGCAGGCCAAGATCGATGCCGCCGATGGCTGGGGTCTGGACCAGCGCGTCGAGGAAACCCTGACCAAGCTCGACCTGGATGGCGACGCCGAATTCGGCCGCCTGTCTGGCGGCATGAAGCGCCGCGTGCTGCTGGCGCGTGCGCTGGTCGCCGGCCCGGACGTGCTGCTGCTCGACGAGCCGACCAACCATCTGGATATCGAAGCCATCGATTGGCTGGAAACCTTCCTCAAGGGCTGGAACGGCTGCGTGGTGTTCGTCACCCATGACCGCCGCTTCCTGCGCGCGTTGGCTACCCGCATCGTTGAAATCGACCGCGGCCAGGTCACCAGCTGGCCGGGCGACTGGGACAACTACGAGCGCCGCCGCGAAGAGCGCCTCAACGCACAGGCGCAGGAAAACGCCCGCTTCGACAAGCTGCTGGCACAGGAAGAAGTGTGGATCCGCCAGGGCATCAAGGCCCGTCGTACCCGCGACGAAGGCCGCGTGCGCCGGCTCAAGGCGATGCGCAACGAGCGTAGCCAGCGTCGCGAGCTGAGCGGCAACGTCAAGCTTGAAGCAGCCGGTGCCGAGAACTCCGGCAAGAAGGTCATCGACATCAAGAACATCTCCTTCGCCTTCGGTGAGCGGGTGATGGTCAAGGATTTCGAAACCACCATCCTGCGTGGCGACCGCATTGGCCTGATCGGCCCCAACGGCAGTGGCAAGACCACCTTGCTCAAGCTGCTGCTGGGCGACCTGCAGCCGGACAGCGGCGAAGTACGCCAGGGCACCAACCTGCAGATCGCCTATTTCGACCAGTACCGCGCCACCCTGCGCGAGGACTGGAGCGCCATCGAGAACGTGGCCGAAGGCGCGGACTTCATCGACCTCAATGGCAAGCGCAAGCACGTGCATGCCTATCTGCAGGACTTCCTGTTCACCCCGGAGCGCGCGCGCGCGCCGATCACCCGCCTGTCCGGTGGTGAGCGCAACCGCCTGCTGCTGGCCAAATTGTTCGCGCAGCCGTCCAACCTGCTGGTGATGGACGAACCGACCAACGATCTGGACGTGGAAACGCTGGAGCTGCTGGAAGAGCTGCTGGCCGACTACACCGGCACCCTGCTGCTGGTCAGCCATGACCGTGACTTCCTCGACAACGTGGTGACCTCCACGTTGGTGCTGGAAGGCGAGGGCAAGGTGGGCGATTACATCGGCGGTTACAGCGACTCGCTGCGCCAGCGCCCGGCGCCAACGCAGACGGCGATGGCGGTCGCCAAGGCGTCTGCAACGGCGGCCCCTGCGGCAGCCGCTGCCGCCCCGGCGCCGGTTGCCGCTGCTGCCAACAAGCGCAAGCTGAGCTTCAAGGATGCGCGCGAACTGGAGCAGCTGCCGGCGAAGATCGAGCAGCTGGAGCTGGACGTGGAAGGCCTGACTTCGGCGATGAACGATCCCTCGTTCTATACCCGGTCGAGCGCCGAGGTAACCGCCCACACCCAACAGTTGACCAAGGTGCAGGCCGAGCTGGATGCCGCCTACGCACGCTGGCAGGAACTGGACGCCTGAGCCATCAGTGAGGGTCAGGGCGTGCTTCACCTGCCGTCCCGCAACGGGGCGGCAGGATGGTATCCACGGATGCTGCGAGGCGATGATGGAAAGACCGTTCAAGCTGGAACGTATTGATCATGTTGTGTTCCGGGTCCGTGACCTGGAGCGAAGCATCGCGTTCTATTCGACCGTGCTGGGCTGCGAGGTGGTACGGCGGCGCGAACATCTGGGCCTGGTGCATCTGCGCGCGGGCGCATCGATGATCGACCTGATCAGTCTCGAGGGGGCCCTGGGTGCACGCGGTGGTGCCGGTCCCGGGCCGGAGGCGCGCAACCTCGATCATCTGTGTCTGCGCATCGAACCCTTCGATGAAGCAGGCTTGCTTGCGTATCTGTCCGCGCATGGTGCAACGCCGTTGGCGGCGGCCGAAGTCAACTTCGGTGCGGAAGGCGATGGACTGTCGTTGTATTTCCGCGATCCGGATGGCAACACCATCGAGTTGAAGGGGCCGGCCTCGGTGCCTGCTTCCTCGCCTGTAGTGAAGCTGCAGGTGTAGCTGCCTGTTCCGGGGAGGCGGGCTGCATCGAACCGCGGACTTGCCGGCCCCCAGTGACACCTAGCATGCTGGCCTCATTCGCCGCACCCAGAAGGAAGCACCATGCACCACACGCTGCCCCCCCTCGTGTTGCTTGCCGCGGCATTCGCGCTGCCTGCCCAGGCAGAGGTCAAGGATTCGAGCGCAGCTGGCTTCACCGTTGAAAACAGCGTCGTGATTGCAGCTTCACCGGCACGCGTATGGCAGGCGATGACGGCTGATATCGACCAATGGTGGCCGAAAGACCACAGCTGGTGGGGCAAGGAGGCCACGCTCTCCATCGATGCCCGAGCCGGTGGCTGTTTCTGCGAGATCGGCGGCGCAAAGCAGGCCCAACATCTGCAGGTCGTCTTCGTTGACCCGGAGAAGACCCTGCGCATGGTTGGCGGCTTGGGGCCGATGCAGGGCATGGGACTGCATGGGGTCGCCGAGTGGACGTTGCAGGCGGAAGGCCCGGCTACCCGCGTAAGTTGGCGCTACCGTGCCGGGGGTTATGCGCCGGAGGACCTGGGCAAATTGGCGCCTATCGTGGACAAGGTGCAGGCCCAGCAGCTGGGCGGCCTGGCGCAATGGCTGCAGGCCGCACGCTGAATCACTCTTCTTCGTCTCCGGCGTCTTCCTCTCCACCCTGCGGCAACTCGAAGAAGGCCCAGAACGGCACCTTGTCCTCGGCCCAACGGGTTGAGGCTTCCGACAAGACATCCAGCAGGGTGTCGAAGTCCGCCGGGCTGGCGCCACGCAGATCTCCGGCCTGGCTGAAAAGCAGGGCATAGCCGTTGGCCGGCAGCCATGACATATCGCGCAGGGCGTCGGACAGCGCATCCCAGTTGCGGCTCCAGCCTGGCGGGAAATCCAGCTGCGTGCCGATACGCATCAACAGGGTGCGTTTGTCGGCGCACTCTTCAAGATCGATACGCAGTACCTTGAGGCCTGCATCACGCGCGGCCGCTGCCAAGCCGCCCAGATCGCCGTCGCCGACACCGTACACGCCGGCCTGGCTGGCATCTTCAAGACCCATGTCGAAACCGCTGTCACTCATGGCGTTCTCCAGCCGCAGGTACTTCAAAGCTACGGAAGCTGTCGTAATGGTCGTCGGTGTAGTACCAGGCTTCCGGCGGGTCGCCACCGGTAACGATGCGCTTGGCGCCGCGATGGTTCAGTCCCGGGGTGTCGACGGTGTACTCGTGGTAGTAACCGCGTGGGCGCTGCGGCAGCTGGCGTTCGCGGTTGCCGAACACGCTGCCGTCCTGCTTGTGCGGGTAGGGGCCGCCGCGCTGGATCAAGGCGATGGTCTGACGCGCCTCCGCCGGCAGGAAGGCCGGTAACGGATCTGCTTGCTTGCGGCCAGCATCGGGCAGCGCGGCCGGGGCAGCGGCCACATCCGTACCCTGGGTGAGCGAGGGCGCGAATTGTGGCGGGGGCGGTTGCTGCACAACACGCATTCCCCACAGGCCCGCAACCAACAGGACGATGGCAACAACAAGAAGTAAGGGCTTACGCATTGGCAGCGGCAGGGGCTTGGAAACGGACCCCGATTATCAGCCCAGTGGCCTGTGTTTGTTGAATGGCCGGTTCAGTGCCGTTGTTTCACGGTGCAGTAACAACAGCAGCACAGTTGCAGGTGATTCCGTCGCTGGACCGATGGCGGGACAAAGTTTCCTTTACATCACCCTTGGTAAGTTGATGGTTCGTCCCTACCATTCATACCGCAGCGTCCGGTTTTTCGGCCGGATGCAATATCAGGTATCTAAAGGAGATCCCTCATGGCCTACACCCTTCCCAAGCTGTCCTACGCCTATGACGCCCTCGAACCGCACATCGATGCGGCCACGATGGAAATCCACCACACCAAGCACCACCAGACCTACATCAACAACGTCAATGCAGCGCTGGAAGGCACCGAGTACGCCGACCTGCCGGTTGAAGAGCTGGTAAAGAAGACCAAGTCGCTGCCGGAGAACCTGCAGGGCCCGGTCCGCAACAACGGTGGCGGCCACGCCAACCACTCGCTGTTCTGGACGGTGATGTCGCCCAACGGCGGCGGCCAGCCGGTCGGTGACGTGGGCAAGGCCATCGAGTCGCAGCTGGGCGGCTTCGAGAAGTTCAAGGAAGCCTTCACCAAGGCTGCGCTGACCCGTTTCGGCAGCGGCTGGGCATGGCTGAGCGTGACCCCGGACAAGAAGGTTGTCGTCGAGTCCTCGGCCAACCAGGACAGCCCGCTGATGGACGGCAATACTCCGATCCTGGCGCTGGACGTGTGGGAACACGCGTACTACCTGAAGTACCAGAACCGTCGCCCGGAATACATCGGCGCGTTCTTCAACGTCGTCGACTGGAATGAAGTCGAGCGTCGTTACCAGGAAGCCATTGCCTGAGTGCGGTGACTGGCGGGTAGCTACGGCCAGTCATGAGGAAGGAAAAAGCCGGGCGTTGCCCGGCTTTTTCTGTTTCGTGCCCAAGATGTAGCCCGGGTAAGCGCAACGCACCTGGGTTGTTGACCGGTTCCCGGGTGCGCTGCGCTTACCCGGGCTACGAGGGGGGCGGGCCTCTCTCTGGGCGACACCGAGGCGACCAGACAAGCGCACGCCCAAATTGGCGGGGGCTTAAAGCATCCCCGGTTCCGGCTCCGGTGGATCTGCGGGCTCGGGCACGACCCGGGTCACCCGCAGGGTGGCCATCATGCCCAAGCGTAGTGGGCCGGCTTGATCGTCAGGCTCAGTCAGTTCGACCGCCTGCTGGGTGATGTCAGCAAAGCTGCGAACCTGGTACAGCACGTCAAGGCCATGCTCGTCAGGATTGGCGGCGCGGCCCTCATTGCGGCGTACGCTCGGGTTGCGCCGCGCGGGCTGAAAGCCGGGAAGCTGGCGCACCAGTTCGTCGGTTGGGGCTGCGAAGTCGCCGACCACCAGGGAAGGCAAGGTCTGACTGGTCGCATCCATCCAGGCCCGCAGATCGGCGGCCTGGTGACCACGGACGATGGTGGTGTTGTCGGACGGGCGCATGCTGGCCGCATAGACGTTCAGGCGCGCGCGCTGCAATTGCAGCCGCTGCATGCCCGCGACGGCGGGGTTTTGGTCACCATGCAGCAGGGTGATGCCATCTTCCAGGGCGGTGAGGCGGGTCAGCACGGCATTGCCACGGCGTTGGGCCTGGCTGGGCCGGTCGGCGCTGATGAAGTCGCAGCTGTATCGGATGCGCGTACCCAGCCAGCACGCCGGATTGGAGCTGTCACTGGCCTGGCGCACGTCCTGGACCACGATGACGTCGGCCTGCAGGTCCTGGATCAGCGCGGCGATGCGCTCACGATTGCCCGCCCATACCTCACCGGCCGGTGGCAGCCGGAGGTTGGCGATCTTCAACACCGGCGCTGGGGCCTCGGCCAGGACAGAGAACGAGAGCACCAGCAGTCCGAAACAGCCCCAACGCAACATCGCAACGGTCCTGGAGAGGTTGACTCATCTTATTCTGAGCTCTGTCTAAGATTCGTGGACGGTTGCTGAGTAGGGTTAATCAGCGTTGATGTGTAAGGTTTTTCTGTCAATTGCATCGACGTGAAGGCGGCATGATGGGTTACGCTTGCAACCTTTGTATTTACGGATCGCCCGCAGATGACGACCAGCCACGTAGCAGCACCGCCCGCCCCACAGGGGCGGATGCCCCGCCAGATCCCCTACATCATCGGTAACGAGGGCTGCGAGCGGTTCAGCTTCTACGGGATGCGCAACATCCTGGTGCAGTTCCTGATCACCTCGACGCTGCTGCAGCACATCCTGGACTCGGGTGAGCGCGCATTGGCCGCGAAGGACCTGATGCACACCTTCATGATCGGGGTGTACTTCTTCCCGTTGCTGGGTGGCTGGATCGCCGATCGCTTCTTCGGCAAGTACAACACCATCCTCTGGTTCAGCCTGATCTACTGCCTGGGGCATGCATTCCTGGCGGTGTTCGAAGACAACCGCATGGGCTTCTTTGCCGGCCTGGGCCTGATTGCGTTTGGCGCCGGTGGCATCAAGCCGCTGGTGGCCTCGTTTGTCGGCGACCAGTTTGACCAGAGCAACAAGCACCTGGCCAAGAAGGTGTTTGACGCCTTCTACTGGATCATCAACTTCGGTTCTCTGTTCGCATCCCTGACCATGCCGTTGTTCCTGAAGAACTACGGCCCCTCGGTGGCCTTCGGTATTCCGGGCCTGCTGATGTTCGTGGCGACCTTCGTGTTCTGGCTGGGCCGGAAGAAATACGTGCTGGTCAAGCCGCAGATGGCCGAGGACCCGGATTCGTTCGGCAAGGTCATCCGCACCGCGCTGTTTGCGCGCAAGCCGGGGCAGGGCCGTCCTGGCTTGGTGCTGGCCGGGTTGGGCCTGCTGGCGGCGGTGGTATCGCTGGCCATGACCCCGGTGCTGGGCTTCGTGATTGCCGCCTGTATCGCCTTGGTGGTGCTGATTGCCGGCGTCGGCGGTGGCGCTTGGCTGCAGCTGGACCGCGCCCGCGGCAGCCACTCGGACGCGTCCGTCGATGGTGTACGCAGTGTCTTGCGGGTACTGGTGATCTTTGCCTTGGTCACCCCGTTCCATTCCCTGTTCGACCAGAAGGCCTCTACCTGGGTGATCCAGGGTGAGGAGATGACCAAGCCGGCCTGGTTCGTTGCCTCGCAGATGCAGGCCTTGAACCCGGCACTGGTGATGATCCTGATCCCGTTCAACAATCTCGTGCTGTACCCGCTGCTGGCCAGGATGGGCTGGGAGCCAACCGCGCTGCGGCGCATGACCGCCGGTATTGCCTTCAGTGGCCTGGCCTGGATCGTGATCGGTGGCATCCAGGTGGTGATGGACGGTGGTGAACCCATGTCCATTGTCTGGCAGGTGCTGCCGTACGCATTGCTGACCCTGGGCGAAGTACTGGTTTCGGCCACCGGCCTGGAGTTCGCTTACAGCCAGGCACCGCAGTCGATGAAGGGTGTGGTGATGAGCTTCTGGAACCTGACCACCACGGTCGGCAACCTGTGGGTGCTGCTGGCCAATTTTGCCGTGCGCAACGATTCGGTGACGGGCAGTATCGCCACCACCGGGCTCAGCGTCACCGCCTTCCAGATGTTCTTCTTCGCCGGCTTCGCCTTGCTGGCCGCGCTGGCTTTCGGTATGTATGCGCGGCGATATAAAGTCGTCGACAACTACCGGGCAGCCTGAGCATGCAGGGAATGATCACGTACGTTCTTATCGGTGTCACCGCGCTGGTGTCGTGGCTTGCATTCAAGGATCGCAAGCTGGCCGACCGGCTGGTGCTGTGGCCCCCGGCGATCGATCGCCACAAGCAGTATGACCGGCTGGTGACCTACGGCTTCATCCACGCCGACTTCCCGCACCTGTTGTTCAACATGATCACCCTGTACTTCTTCGGTCGCTTGGTCGAGAAGCTGATGGCCAGCATTACCGGCCATTGGTGGGTGTACCTGTTGTTCTATCTGTCAGCGCTGGTGGTGTCGATCCTGCCCAGCTACCTGAAGAATCAGAAGAATCCCAACTACCTCAGCCTTGGTGCCTCGGGCGCGGTGTCGGCGGTGTTGTTCGCCTTCATCCTGGTGTCGCCCTGGTCGCTGATCTTCGTGTTCTTCATCCCGGCCCCGGCCATCCTGTACGCCGTGTTCTATGTCGGCTACAGCATCTGGATGGACAAGAAGGGCGGTGACAACGTCAATCACAGCGCGCACCTGGCCGGTGCGGCCTATGGCGTGATGTTCATGCTGTTGATGGAGCCCGGGCTGCTGCAGCACTTCCTGCAGGCCTTGATGAACCCCAGCTTCAGTCGCTGAGACAGGCACCATGGCGCGCCATGCGCGCCCTTGGCCAGGCGGCCGCTCAGGCGGCGTACGTGGCCAGCAGGCGCGAATAGACTTCGCTGTCGATCTTGTCGAACTGCCAGTTGCTGGTCTCGCCGGCAACTGTGAGCTGGAACAGGCCTTCGAGCAAGGTGGCGTCCTGGTCGTCGGTGGGGATGGGTTGTTCGATGTTGATCATGGCAATCCTTTCCTGGGTGTCGTGGTGGATACCGCAGCAAGAGCCGTGCCAAAAAATTTGACGCAGTTCTTGGTTTGATCCGTAAAGGGTCACGGGGGTAAGGTCCGAATGTGACGCACAGCGGCAGCAGCGTCGCCACGCGTCATCACGGCCCTTTCACCCCACGGTTTTTGTCCCTGTCCGGAGTTCCCATGTCTACAGCCACCCCCAGCGACCCTGCGGTCCACCACAATGCCAACGCCCATCGCTTCGAGCTTGCGGTGGATGGGTACACGGCAGTCCTGGACTATGAGCTGCAGGACGGGGTGATGGTCATCACCCACACCGGCGTGCCCGATGCCATCGGCGGCCGCGGTATCGCCGGGCAGATCACGCGTTTCGCCCTGGACCACGCGCGCGCTGCCGGCTGGAAGGTGGTGCCGGCCTGCAGCTACGCGGCAGCCTTCATGCAACGTCATGGCGAATACACGGACCTGCTGGGATAATCGTCGTGGCATGGCCAGGCCCAGTCGGGCGGCCGGATCTTCGAGGAAAGACAGGGTATGAACAGGTTCGCACAGGGATCGTTGGCTGCCGCGGTGATGCTGGCGGCGTTGGCAGGATGCAAGCAGGAGCAACAGCAACAGCAGGGCGCGGCAGCCACGCCTGCGGCCCCGGTGGAGGCGCCGGCCACGCAGCCCCCGGCCGTTACCGAGCTGAAGGATGTCATCGAGAACACCCCGAGCTATGTGATCGGCATCAGCTACCCGCCGGCCGCTTCCAAGTACCCGGGCCTGGCCGCCGAGCTGGCCAGTTATTCCGAGCACGCCAAGGCCGAATTGCTGAAGGCGGTGAGCGAGTTGGGCAACGACAAGCCGACCGCTCCCTACGAACTTTCGCTGGCCTACGACGTGTTGGTTGATACCCCGGCAGTAGTGGCAGTGTCGGGCGATGGCAGCAGCTACACCGGTGGCGCCCATGGCCAGCCGCTGGTTGCCCGCTTCGTGTGGTTGCCACAGCAGCAGCACCTGCTCAAGGCCGAGGATTTGGTTGCTTCGGCCAAAGGCTGGCAGGCACTGAGCGACTATGCTGGCGACAAGTTGCTGGAACAGGCCACGGTGCGTGCCCAGGGCGAAGACCTGTCGCCGGAAGAGCAGCAGGCACAGGTGCGTAACCTGTCCAAGATGATCGACGAAGGGACGGCGCCGGATCCGGTCAACTTCAGCCAGTTCCAGCCGGTGCTTGATGCCGCGGGCAAGATCAGCGCAGTGCGTTTCGTGTTCCCGCCGTACCAGGTCGGTCCGTATTCGGACGGCACGCAGACCGTGGACGTGCCGGCTGCGGTGCTGTTGCCGCATGTGGCGGCCGACTACCAGGGGTTGTTCGCACACCCGTAAACCGTGGAGGCCAGCGATGGATGCAGGATTGCAACGACGTATCGAAGCGCTGTTGCAGGAGGCCGACATCACCCCCGGGGGTGACCGGCCTCAGGACATCGACATCCTCGACCCGCGCTTCTACGCGCGGGTGCTGGCTGATGGCTCGCTTGGCCTGGGCGAGAGTTACATGGACGGCTGGTGGCAGGCGCATTCGCTCGATGGCTTCCTCACCCATCTGCTGGATGCGCGTCTTGATGAGCGCGTCCACGGCGGTGGCGAGGTCTGGGACGCGCTCAAGGCCAAACTGTTCAACCTGCAGAGCGGGCAGGGCAGCTACGAGGTAGGCAAGCGCCACTATGACCTTGGCAACGACCTGTACCGCGCCATGTTGGGCAAGCGCATGGTTTACAGCTGTGGGTACTGGCGCAATGCCGGCAACCTGGACGACGCGCAGGAAGCGAAGCTTGACCTGATCTGCCGCAAGCTCGGTCTGCAGCCAGGCATGCGCGTGCTGGATATCGGCTGTGGCTGGGGCGAGGCGCTCAAGTACGCCGCCGAGAAGCATGGTGTAAAGGGCGTGGGGGTGACCATCTCGCAGGAGCAGGCCGAGTTCGCGCGCAAGCTGTGCGCTGGGCTGCCGGTCGAGATTCGCCTGCAGGACTATCGGGAACTGGACGAACCTTTCGACGCCATCCTGTCGGTGGGCATGTTTGAACACGTCGGGGTCAAGAACTACCGTACCTATTTCGAGGTGGCACGGCGCTGCCTCGACGAACACGGGCTGTTCCTGCTGCACAGCATCGGTGCCAATGTCAGCCGCGACCGCACCGATCCGTGGATCGCAAAGTACATCTTCCCCAACTCCATGCTGCCGTCGGCCGTGCAGATCACGCAGGCGATGGAGGGGCTGTTCGTGATGGAGGACTGGCACAACTTCGGTACCGACTATGACCGCACGCTGTTGGCCTGGCGGGAGAATGTCGAGGCGGCCTGGGACCGGTTGGACGAACGCTACGATGAGCGCTTCCGCCGGATGTGGCGCTTCTATCTGGCCGGGTCGATGGCGACCTTCCGCACCCGGCATTCCCAATTGTGGCAATTGGTCCTGTCCCCGCGCGGGGTGCGCGGTGGCTATGTCGTGCCCCGCTGAACGACAGCTTGCGTAACCGGAAAACTGTTTTAGAAGTTTATATTACATTTGTGTATTATCTGGCTCCGCCCTGGATGAGCCGGATGAGCCATGAGCAGCTTTGACGCGACCGAAACCCGGATAGATGCCACCTGTGAGCGCTGGCCCGGGTTCCCGCGCGAACCGGCGGTTCTGGTCCGGCTGGTAAAGGTGATCTACAAGGCGGTGCATGACCGCGCCAACGGGGTACTGCGCGAACACGACCTCAGCCATGCCGAATACAACATCCTGATGATGCTGTACGGCACGCCTGCACGCGCACTCAATCCCTCCGAGCTGGCCGAGGCGGCCACCGAAAAGTCAGCCAACATCACCCGGCTTACTGATCAGCTGTGTGGCAAGGGCCTGGTTGAACGTATCCCGGATACCACCGATCGACGCAAGTTGGGTTTGAACCTGACCAAGGCGGGCCTGCGCTGCGTCGAAGGCGTGTTGCCGAAGATGGCCGAGCTGCTGGTAGAGCAGGTACAGGGGTTGGATACGAAGGAACAGCATCAACTTGAGCGCCTGCTCAAGAAGATGCTGGATGGATTCGACGTAGGCTGACGCGCATGGCTATCTCTCCGGTTTCCGCGACCACGCCGCCCGCAGCGCCCTGGTATGCGGGCATGCGTGGTTTCCTCAAGGGCGAGGCCGATACCTGGCTGTTCGTCCTGCGCACGACCTTGGCATTCTTCCTGACCGGTTGGCTGGCGATGCGCTTCCAGCTGCCGCAGCCGGGCACGGCGATGATGACCACCGTGATCGTGATGCATCGGCAGAGCGGCATGGTGCTGGCCAAGGCCTTCTACCGCGTGCTCGGCACCTTGATCGGTGCGGCCGGGGCACTGCTGATCGTCGCGCTGTTCCCGCAGCAGCGTGAGCCCTTCCTGGTGCTGATGGCGCTGTGGATCGCCGGCTGCACGGCCGGCGCTACCTTGCATCGCAATTTCAAATCGTACGCGTTCGTGCTGGCCGGTTACACCGCTGCGATCGTCGCACTGCCGGTGATCGCCAGCCATCCCGGCCAGATCTTCGACTCGGCGGTAGCACGCATCAGTGAAGTCCTGCTGGGGCTGCTGGTGACGGCGGTGATCAGTGACACCTTGTTCCCGGTACGTTTGCGCGACACGTTGCGTGCGGCGGTGGCCAACCAGTATGCCGAGTTCCTTGGCTTCATCCGCGGCGCGCTGTTGGGTGAAGTGCCGCGCGAGAAGATGGAACAGGCGCATCTGCGAGTGGTGCGTGATGCCGTGACGCTGGAGGACCTGCGCAGTTCGGTGATCTTCGAGGACCCGGAAGCCCGCGCACGCAGTGCACATCTGCAACGGTTCAACCAGCGGTTCATGGCGGCGTCCACCACGTTCCAGTCGCTGCATCACCTGATCAACCGCCTGTTGCGGCAGGCCGATCCATCCACGGGCCAGGCCTTGCAGGCCTTGTATCAGCCACTGGGCCAGGCCATCCAATCCGGTGAGGTCTCGCCAGAACAGTTGGCCGCGAAGATCCACCCGGTTCGCAAAGGCCTGCCTGCGCGCATCGCATTGCTGCGCGAGGGGATTGGCGGTGGCGCCAATGTGGAGGATTTCGACGTCGGCGCCGAACTGCTGCGACGTTTCGTCAAGGAGATCGAGCAGTATGTCCACGCACGTGGGCAACTGACCCAGCAGGTCGCGCCCAGCCAGGAAGATGCACGCGCGCACTTCGTGCGCGGCAATGACTACGCGGGGGCCTTTGTGGCATTCGCGCGCACCGCCATCACCATGCTGGTGTTGGGGGCGTTCTGGGCCGCCAGCGGCTGGGCGATGGCAGCGAATGTGATGTTGCTTGCCACCATCTTTTCCGGCCTGTTTGCCACCGTGCCCAACGCGGCCAGGATGACCGGCAAGCTTGCTGGCGGTTACTTCATCGGCCTGGTAGCCGGCTATGTCTGTGACTACTGGGTACTCGCGCGGATGGATGGTTACGCCCTGCTGGTGGCCGGGTTGCTGCCGTTCTTCCTGTTGGGTCCCTATATGGTCAGCCGGCCCAAGCTGTCGATATTCGGCCTGGGCTACACGATGGGTCTGGTCAATATCCTGGCGATCAGCAGCCTGCATTCGTTTGACCCGACGCGCTTTTTCAATGAAGGCACCTCGCATATGTTGGCGATGGGCGCGGCGGTGGTCAGTTTCGCGCTGATGCCGCCGTTGGTCGGCACGGCATGGTTGCGGCGCCGGCAGATGGCCGGACTGCGCGCGCAGGTCCGCTCCGCGGCACAGGCGCCGCTGCGTGGCCTGCAGCATCGCTTTGAAAGCACCAACAGCGATCTGCTGCATCAGATTGTTGCCCATACCGCGCCGGGCAGCGACGAGTCGCGGGAGCAGCTGGCCTGGGCCTTGGCGGTCAATGAGACTGGCCGTGCGCTGATCCATCTGCGTCAGGACGTCGCGCATGAGCCGGCATCAACCCCGCTGCACGCGCATGTGGATGCGGTGGTGCTGGCGCTTTCCGACTTCTTTGCCTCGCCGAGCGTTGATGGCTGGCAGCGCGCCGAGCGCGCACTCGAGGCCGCGATGGACCTGGCCCGGACCCAGTGCGGCCAGGCCCCGGTCGCCGGCCGTGTGCTGTTGCACCTTGGCCTGGTACGCCTGGCATTGGTGGATGACCGCTCGGTGATGGCCCCCTATATCGTCCCGTCGGACAGTTCGGCGGAGGAAACCGTTGATGCCCATTGAAATTGCCTTCGCCGGAACCCTGTTCCCTGGCCTGTTGTTGTTGTTCGTGCTGGTCTGCGTGCTGTTGTGGGCGCTGGACTCGGTAGCTGGCCGTCGCGGCTGGTACCGGCATGTCTGGCATCCGGCCCTGTTCCGTACCGCGATCTTCGTCTGTCTGTTTGGTGGCTTCGGCCTGCTGTTGTTCTGAGAATTTGCCAATGACCCCGAAAGTTCAATCCTTGCTCCGATTCATTCTCACCGCAGCCGCGGTGCTTGCTGCTGCGCTGATCGCCATGGCGATGTGGCGGCATTACATGTATTCGCCGTGGACGCGCGAAGGTCGCTTGCGTGCGGAAGTGGTGCGGGTCGCGCCGGACGTATCCGGCCCCGTCACTGCGGTGGCCGTGCACGACAACCAGCGGGTCAAGCGCGGTGAGCTGCTGTACCAGATCGATCCTTTGCGCTATCAGAACGCGGTCAACCAGGCGCGTGGCAATCTTGCTGCCGCGCAGGCGTCCGCGCGCGCGGCCGGTGCAAGCATCCAGGTAGCTGCTGCTGGCGCGGTCCAGCAGAGTGCCAATGCCCACCGTGCCGAACAACAGTATGAACGCCGCGAGCGCATCACCGGCAGCCTGATTTCCGAGGAGGCGCGCACCGACGCGTTAAGCGCCGCCCAGGCGGCACGTGCCGGGGTGGCCCAGGCACAGGCAAGCCGGCAGCAGGCCAGTGCCGCGCAGCAGCAGGCCCTTGCGGCGGTCGAACAGTCACAGGCTGCACTGGATACGGCCGAACTGAACCTTGAGCGTACCCAGGTGCGTGCGCCGGTGGACGGCTATGTGACCAATCTGGAAGTCCGCCAGGGCGATTACGCTACGGCGGGTGCGGCGCGCCTGGCGGTGATCGATACCGATTCGTTCTGGGTCTATGGCTACTTCGAGGAGACCAAGCTGGCGCAGCTGCATGTTGGCGATAGCACCCGCGTGCAGTTGATGAGTGGACAGGAGTTGCACGGCCATATCGAAAGCATCGCGCATGGCATCACCGATGCTGACAGCCCAACAGGTAGCGACCTGCTGGCCAACGTGAATCCCACCTACAACTGGGTACGGTTGGCACAGCGCATTCCGGTGCGGATCAAGCTCGATGCCGGTTCGCTGGCGAAAGGTGTTGTGTTGGCCAATGGCATGACCGCCACGGTGATTGTCGAGCCGAGGTGATAGGGTTTGGTGGGGCTTGGTATTGAACGTTGGGTTGTTGAGTGGCCAAGGCATAAAGCCAAGGCGTAAAGCCAAGGCGTAAAGCCCCCTCATCCGCCCTCCGGGCACCTTCTCCCGCTAGCGGGAGAAGGGAACGCTGGCTTTACCTGCGTTGTCGGCTTGCCGCGCAATGCCTGGGCGCAAGCAATGCTTCAGCCCCAACCATGGCTGGACTACTCCCTTCTCCCGCCTGCGGGAGAAGGTGCCCGAAGAGCCTGCCCCCGCGCAGGCGGGGGGCGGATGAGGGGGGCTTTTGACTCTTCCCCCGCAAGCAAAGAAAACACCCGGCAAAGCCGGGCGTTTTCCTTCCATCAGAACCTGCAGCTGCTTACTTGGCAGCATCACCGGTGGTCAGGCCACGCTTCTCCAGCAACGGCTCGATCTGCGGCTCATGACCAGCGAAGTTGCGGAACAGCTCCATCGCGTCAATGCTGCCGCCCTTGGACAACAGGGTCTTGCGGAAATGATCGCCATTGGCGCGCGAAAGGCCGCCATTTTCACGGAACCACTTCTGGGTGTTGGCGTCCAGCACCTCCGACCAGATGTAGGCGTAGTAGCCGGCCGAATAGCCGCCCATGATGTGGCTGAAGTACGGGGTCTTGTAGCGCGGCGGGACCGGCGCGTAGTAGATGCCGTCCTTGACCAGTGCTTCGTGCTCGAACTTCATCACGTCCTTCGGCGCCGGGATCTGGCCAACACCGATCTGGTGCCAGCTCTGGTCCAGCATTGCCGCGCCCAGATACTCGGTGGTGGCAAAGCCCTGGTTGAACTTGGAGGCGGCAATCACCTTGTCCAGCAACGCCTGCGGCATTGCCGAGCCGTTCTGGTAGTGCTTGGCGTAGTTGGCCAGGATGGTCGGCTCGTCGGACCACATCTCGTTCACCTGCGAGGGGAATTCGACGAAGTCACGCGGCACGGCGGTGCCGGCGAAGTAGGGGTACTTCACGTCCGAGAACATGCCGTGCAGTGCATGGCCGAACTCGTGGAAGGTGGTGGTTACTTCATCCCAGGTCAGCAGGGTCGGCTTGCCGGCCGGCGGCTTGGGAATGTTGAGGTGGTTGGCCACAACCGGCTTGTCACCGGTCAGCCCCGACTGCGACACGTAAGCGTTCATCCATGCACCACCACGCTTGGACTCACGTGCGTAGGGATCGAAGATGAAGATGGCCAACTGGCTGCCGTCGGCATCGAACACGTCATAAACGGTGACGTCGTCGTGGTAGACCGGCAGGTCAGTGCGCTGCTTGAAGCTCAGGCCATATTCCTTGCCGGCGGCGAAGAACACGCCGTTCTCCAGCACGTTCTTCAGCTCGAAGTAGGGCTTGAGCTGGGATTCGTCGAAGTTGTACTTGGCCTGGCGCACCTTCTCGCTATAGAAGGCCCAGTCCCACGGCTGCAGTTCGAACGTCGGCTTGCCGGCGGCCTTCTGCTCGCTGTCGATCATGGCCTGCAGGTCGGCGGCTTCGCGCTTGGCGTTGGTTACCGCGGCCGGGGCCAGCTGGCCGAGCATGGCGTTGACCGCTTCGGGGGTCTTGGCGGTCTGGTTGCCCAGCGAGTAGGAGGCGAAGTTCGGGAAGCCCATCAGCGCGGCCTTCTCGGCGCGCAGGGTCATGATGCGCGACACCAGCGCGGTGTTGTCGTATTCGCCGCCCTTGCTGCCACGCGATACCGAGGCTTCGTAGATCTTCTGGCGCAGCTCGCGGTTGGTCAGGTTGGTCAGCGGCGGCTGGCCGGTGGTGTTGAGCAGGGCGATGACGTACTTGCCATCGAGCTTGCGGGCCTTGGCGGCCTCGGCGGCAGCGGCGATCTGTTCGTCGGAGAAACCGTCCAGCTGCTTGACGTCGTCAACCACGATGTAGGAGGCATTGACCTCGGCCAGCACGTTCTGGCTGAACTTGGTGCCCAGGTTGGCGAGCTCGGCGTTCATCGCCTTGAGCTTGGCCTTGTCAGCGTCGGACAGCTTGGCACCGGCACGGACGAAATTGTCGTAGTACTTCTCGACCAGGCGCAGGCCTTCTGCATCCAGGCCCAGCGTGGCGCGGTCGTTGTAGAGGGTCTCGATGCGCGAGAACAGCTTGCCATTGAGGTTGATGGCATCGCTGTGCGCGGCGAACTTGGCCGAGTAATCGGCCTGCAGCTTCTTGCGCGCATCGTTGGTGTCGGCGCCGATCAGCGAGAAAAACACGGTGGTGGCGCGATCCAGCACCGCACCGCTCTTTTCAAGCGCGATCAGGGTGTTGTCGAAGGTGGGGGCGGCCGGGTTGTTGGCGATGGCCTCCACTTCCTGCAGCTGCTGCGCCATGCCGGCGTCGAAGGCCGGTGCGAAGTCGCTGTCCTTGATCTTGTCGAACTGCGGATAGTGCAGCGGCAGCGGGCTTTCAGCGAAGAACGGGTTGGCCTGCTGGGCCGACTGGGTGGTCGCTGCGGTCGCGGTCAGGCTGTAGGCCGGCAGGGCAAGGCCCAGGGTCGCGGCAAGGGCGAGGGCGAGACGGGTGTTCAAGGCTGAAGCTCCGGGAAAGACAGGTCTCTCAGGGTAACCCGCGGGACTATGCGGCCGGGTGTGTCGAATGGCATGGTTGCAATGGCAACCGGTCTGTTGCGGGCCGTTGACACGTTGATGCCGTAGGCTTGCAGCCTCTCCTGGAGTCCCCGCCATGCCCAACGCTTTCGACTTCGAACTCACTGCACTGGATGGCCGTCCGCTGCCGCTGGCTGCGTTCGACGGCAGGGTGTTGCTGGTGGTGAATACCGCATCCAAGTGCGGCTTTACCCCGCAATATGAAGGGTTGGAGCAGCTGTGGCGGGAGTTCGGCCCGCGCGGCTTGGTGGTGTTGGGTTGTCCCTGCGACCAGTTCGGCCACCAGGAGCCGGGCAATGCAGCTGAGATCCAGGACTTCTGCAGTGTCACCTACGGGGTCAGTTTTCCGATGTCCGGCAAGCTGCATGTCAACGGCGCCGATGCGCACCCGCTATGGCAATGGCTGCAGCGCCAGAAGCGCGGCGCCTTGGGAATTGCGGCGATCAAATGGAACTTCAGCAAGTTCCTGGTCGGCAGGGATGGGCAGGTGCTGGCACGCTACGCGCCCACCGCGCGCCCGGAGTCGCTGGAAGCGGATATCCGGGCGGCGTTGCAATGAAGCATGGCAGGCATTCGCGAAATGCGTGGTGTGGCGCTCACGAAGTACGGTGATCTGACGCACCACCGGGGTCGCGGCTTGGGCTGCGCCTGCCTCGATTACTTTTCCACGAAAGCCCGTTCGAACACGTAGTGGCCTGCCGTGCCGATGCGTGTGGAGGCCGTGAAGCCACGGGCATCGAGCACGCTGCGCAGATCCGCCAGCATGTGCGGGCTGCCACAGATCATGAAGCGGTCGTTGGTCGGGTCCAGCGGCGGCAGGCCCAGGGTTTCCTGCATCTGCCCGGTTTCCATCAGCGAGGTCAGGCGGCCCTGGTTGGGGAAAGGCTCACGGGTGACCGCCGGGTAATACAGCAGCTTGTCGCGAACGATATCGCCGAGGATCTCGTCGTTCGGCAATTCTTCCTCGAAGTACTCGCGGTAGGCCAGGTCCTTTTCGAAACGTACGCCGTGGCAGACGATGACCTTCTCGAAGCGCTCGTAGGTTTCCGGGTCCTTGACCACGCTCAGCCACGGCGCCAGGCCAGTGCCGGTGCCCAGCAGATAGAGGTGCTTGCCGGGGTGCAGGTCGCTGATCAGCAAGGTGCCGGTGGGCTTCTTGCCGACCAGTACCTTGTCGCCGGGCTTGAGGTGCTGCAGGCGCGAAGTCAGCGGGCCGTCCTGCACCTTGATGCTGAAGAAGTGCAGTTGCTCTTCCCAGTTGGCGCTGGCGATGGAATAGGCACGCATCAGCGGGCGGGCGCCTTCGTTTTCCAGGCCGATCATCACGAACTGGCCATTCTCGAAACGGAAGCCGCTGTCGCGGGTGGTGGAGAAGCTGAAGTAGGCGTCCGTCCAGTGACGGACTTCAAGCACCGTTTCGGCGCCAAAAGCGGAAGACATGCCGTGATTCGTAGATTGGAGACCTGCGTATTCTAGCCGACTTCTCCCAAATAAGAATAAATCTCATTTGAACGGTGTTGTCAGGGCGGGGGCGGCATTCAAGCACCCGTGTAGTGCCGAGCCATGCTCGGCATGAAGCCTTACCGGTAAAGCCCCTGCCGAGCATGGCTCGGCACTACAAGTGGAGCTTCAGACCTTCCGCTTCAGCCCCTCTCCCGTATACGGGAGAGGGGTTGGGGTGAGGGCGCTTTCAGCGGGTAAAGCCCCGGTGAAGCATGGCTCGACGCTACAGCTGGTTACCGGTAGCCCGCCGCCTGCAGTTCGAACAGTTCCGCGTAGCGGCCACCTTCGATCATCAGCTGTTCATGGGTGCCGCTGGCCTCGATGCGGCCGTCGGCCAGCACCAGGATGCGGTCGGCCATGCGCACCGAGGAGAAACGGTGCGATATCAGCACGGCGGTGCGCTTGTCCGAGAGGTCCTTGAAGCGCTGGAATACCTCGAACTCGGCGCGTGCGTCCAGCGCAGCGGTCGGCTCGTCGAGGATCATCACCTGTGCGTCGCGCATGTAGGCGCGGGCGATGGCGATCTTCTGCCACTGGCCGCCGGACAGGTCCACGCCGGTCTTGAAGCGGCGACCAATCAACTGGTCGTAGCCGGCGGGCAGCGCATCGATCACCTCATCGGCGAGTGCCCGGCGCGCGGCGTCACGGATGCGCTGCTGGTCATCCATGGCTTCGATCAGGCCTACGCCGATGTTCTCGCCGGCCGACAGGTGGTAGCGCACGAAGTCCTGGAAAATCACCCCCATGTTGGCGCGCAGGTCGTCCAGGTCGTAATCGCGCAGGTCGCGGCCATCAAGCAGGATGCGGCCTTCATCCGGGTCGTACAGGCGGGCCAGCAGCTTGACCAAGGTGGTCTTGCCGGCGCCGTTTTCGCCGACCAAGGCAATTACCTCGCCAGCCTGCAGTTGGAAACTCAGGTTGCGTACCGCCCAGCGTTCGGCGTCGGGGTAGCGGAAGCCGACGTTCTCGAACACGAAGCCCTCGCGGATCGGTCGTGGTATCGCCGCTGCATCCGGGCGCGAGCGGATCTCCGGTTCGATCGCGAAGAAGGTGAACAGGTCGTCGAGGTACAAGGCTTGCCCGGCAACCTGCGAAAAGCCGGTCAGCAGGCCTTCCAGCAACTGGCGCAGACGCAGGAAGCTGCCTGACAGGAAGGTCAGGTCGCCGATGCTGAAGTCACCGCGGATCGTGCGCCAGGCGATATAGGCGTAGGCGGCGTAGTACCCCAGCGTGCCCAGAGCGGCCAGCAGCGTGCCCCAGATGGCGCGTTTGCGGGCCAGCGAGCGGTTGGCGCGGTAGAAGCGTTCGGCCAGCAGCTTGTAGCGGTCTATCAGGAAGCGGTTGAGGTTGAATATCTTCACCTCCTTGGCCGTTTCCACGCTGGCGCCGACCTGGCGCAGGTAATCAAGCTGGCGGCGCTCGGGGGTCCAGCTGAAGTTGAGCGAGTAGCCCAGGGTGTTGAAGTGCGACTCGCCGATGAAGGCTGGGATCAGCGCGATGGCCAGCAGCACGATCAGCCAGGGCGCGTAGACGATCAGGCCGGCGGCGAAGCTGATGACGGTGATGGTGTCCTGCACCTGTCCGAACAGCTGGCTCATCAGACTCATGCGGCCCATCGTCTGGCGCCGCGCGCGGTCCAGCTTGTCCTGCAGGTCCGGGTCTTCGAAGTCTTCCAGGTCGAGTTCGGCTGCGTGCTCCATCAGCCGCACGCTGGTGGCGTTGGTGAACAGCTCGGAGAGCAGGGTATCGGCGTAGTTGATCATCCGCCCGAGCAGATCCGAACCGATGGCGATGGCCAGTTCCAGCAGCAGCAGTTCCAGCAGCGTATTGAGGTAGCCGCTGGACACCGCTTCGGCCAGCGGCGGCATTGCGCCAGCGCCGGCCAGGCGTACTGCCTCGTCGATGATCAGCTTGCCCACATACAGCATCGCCACAGGCATCAGCGCGCGGATCAGACGCAGGCCCAGGCTGGCGATGGTCAGCCAGCGGCTGGTCTGCCAGACCTGGCGCAGGAACGGCGGCAGATTGCGCATAGCGTTCATGCGCTCGCGGAAGCTGGGTTTCTGCGCGGAGGCGGGGGCTGCGGAAGGGGGCGGCATCGGGAAGCTCAAGCGGCAAGGTGCCGCTTCAGATTACCCGCAAATTGGGGTGTCGACCTTTTCGTGGCTATGGCTTTGGTCTTGGCTCCTATGCCGTCATTCCCGCGAAGGCGGGAATCGCTCTTGCTCTTGCTTTTGCAGGTGCGATGGATGCGGAATGAAGGCATAGGCAGCAGCAACGGCAGGAGCGATTCCCGCGTTCGCGGGAATGACGGCATAAAAGCGGGAGCCCAAAGCCCCAAAGCCCCAGCATCAACTACGCGGCCCTTCCGGTGGCGGCGGTTCTGACGATTGCAGGGCTACCGGCAGATGCCAGCCAAAATGCATCGCCATCATCCGCAGGCCAAAGCACAAGCCAGCGCCAACCAAAGCACAGGGCAAAGGCGGCAAGCCGAGCCAATAGCCCAGCGCAACCACGGCAGCGCCGGCCAGGGCGGCAACCGCGTACAACTCGGCCTGCAGCACCAGTGGCACCTGCGCCAGCAACACATCACGGGCAATGCCGCCGCCTATGCCGGTCAACATGCCCAGGGCAGCCGCCATCGGCGGATCGATGCCATAGGCCAAGGCTTTCTGCGTGCCGGCCACGGCAAACAGCGCCAGGCCCATCGCATCGAACATCCGCACCGGGTACTGCATACGCTCGATCAGCGGCGCCCAGAAGAAGGTGACGATGCCTGCAGCCAGGGTGATGGCCGGGTAGCGCCAATCACTGATCGCCGCCACCGGGGTGGCGCCGATCAGCAGGTCGCGGGTGATGCCGCCGGCCAGTGCCGCCGCGAACGACAGCACCAGCACGCCGAAGATATCCAGCCGCCGGCGCACCCCCATCGTCGCCCCGGACAGGGCGAAGACGAAGGTGCCGATGAGGTCGAGGATCAGTACAAGGGTTCCCATGCGCCGTATTGTGCGGTGTGGCGCCGGTTGCGGCCATCAGCCCGGTCTGGATTGATGGCCTTGGGTTCTTCAAACGATCAAGGCAGCGGCGGCAGCAGGCTGGCTCCAAGCCGGTTCCAGGCATTGATCACTGCCACGGCCATGCTGAGGTCGCTGATGCCCTTGTCGTCGAAATGCGGCCTCAATGCATCGAATGCGGCCTGCGAGGGCGCGCCATCGGGCAGCCGGGTCATTGCTTCGGCCCAGCCGAGGGCGGCGCGCTCACGCTCATCGAAAAAGCGGCTTTCGTGCCAGGCCGGCAGGGTGTCGAGCTTGCGTGGCTCGATGCCGGCCTTGCGCAGTGCGGTGGCGTGCATGTCCATGCAGTAGCCGCAGCCGTTGATCTGCGATACGCGCAGGAACACCAGCTCCTGCAGTTCCTGTTCGATCGAGCTGTCATGCACGGCCTTGCTGGTGGCCAGCAGGCCCTTGAAAGCATCGGCGGCAAGGCGGGCATAGGGGACGCGCGGGAAAGTAGTAGCAGACATCGGGTTTCTCCAAACGGCCACTGCGGCCGTCTTTCGTTACAAGGACGCGCCAGCGGCGTCGGTCGTGACAAGCTGCGGCAACTTTTCCGGATTGAGCATGCTGTACAGGGCGGAGATGCGCCCATCCACCACCTCGATGGTGGTGAACGAGGCCAGCTTGCCGTCGGCGAAGCGCAGGATCGCCGGCTCACCGTTGACGTAGCCGAGCTGCGCGGGCAGGGCGGCGCCACGGCGGGCAATGGCCCAGTACAGGCGGCCGATGCGCTCGGCGCCCAGCAGCGGACGGATAGCCGCCGTGACGATGCCGCCGCCATCGGAGAACTGCGTGGCGTTGGCATGCAGCAGCGCCTGGATGGCCGGGCTGTCACCGCGTTGCGCTGCTTCCATGAAGCGCTGCAGCAGCTGCCGATGCTGTGTCGGCGCTGGCTGGAAGCGCGGTGCACCGGCCTGCAGCCGCTGCTTGGCGCGGCGTACCAACTGCCGGCAGTTGGCTTCGCTGTGGCCGAGCAGGCTGCCGATCTGGCGGTAATCGTGGTCGAAAGCCTCCTTCAGCAGGAAGGCGGCGCGTTCATCCGGGCTGAGCTGTTCCAGCAAGGTCAGGAAGGCGAAGGAGACTTCATTGGCGACGGCATGGATCTGCGCCGGGTCGGCTGCGGTGTCCGCTGCCAGTTCGACCTGCAAAGGTTCCGGCAGCCACGGGCCCACGTAGCGCTGGCGTTCGCGCTTTGCCGCGCGCAGGCGGTCCAGGCTGAGCCGGGTGGTGGCGGTGACCAGCCAGGCCTCGGCGTCACGGATGTCGGCGGTATCGTTGCCGGCCCAGCGCAGCCAGGCGTCCTGCAGCACGTCCTCGGCGTCCGCGCGGCTGCCCAGCATGCGGTAGGCCAGTGCCAGCAGGCGCGGGCGGTGGGTCTGGAAGATGGTTTCGGCGTTCATACGGGCAGGACGGCGCAGGGCGGGCTGGCGTGACAGCGCCACTTTGCCTGAACAAGGCCCAGCTGTTGTGGGAGCGGCGTGAGCCGCGAAGCTGAAGATCTGTCCGTTCACCAGCTTCATGGCTGACGCCGCTCGTACAACCAAGGGCGGGCAGCACTGCGCGGCTCCAAGGCGTAAAATGGTGGGCTGAACCCCCGCCAGCCTTCAGCAAGCGAGCAAGCCGTGACATCGATCAAGCAGGAAGACCTCATCCAGTCCGTCGCCGACGCACTGCAGTACATCTCGTACTACCACCCGGTCGACTACATCAAGAACCTCTCCGCCGCCTATG